>Ga0123354_10002894_pt1 | contig 23272 bp, 11 predicted proteins | sample TergutLab28metaG_2_FD_97872 | JGI IMG/M metagenome (GOLD analysis project Ga0123354, IMG submission 97872) | Labiotermes labralis P4 segment gut microbial communities from Petit-Saut dam, French Guiana - Lab288 P4 | ecosystem: Host-associated > Arthropoda: Insects > Digestive system > Gut ... | reverse complement strand
TATGTACAAAATTTGGTAAAGTGGCCGGAGCGCGAATCTGACCACAAAACATAATATAATGTGGAGATAACGTGTGGGGCTATAATACTAAGCCTGTACATGACTGTGCGGGGCATTTAAATGGTCGCAGCGCACCCATTTGGTGCGTTCGTAAGATACCGATTTAAAAGGATCGGGTGCGTTCGTCGGATAAAGGTTAAACTGCCATTTGACGAAATTCCCTGACAATTGATACGTCACTCTTCTTGCCTATTTGCTACAAGCGTTGTAATTTTGGTTGCCACCGGCCAATATTTCATTGCACAGTACTGAATTGGTCTGTACCTTCGCTGCTGTCTGGAAGTCTATATTAGGGATTTTCCTGAAATATCACATCTGACACTACACACATATTGACCACAATAAATGTCAGTTTATCTGCGAGCTGTCAATAAATAAGGACATTTTACCTGCAGAACTTTGTGCCATCTCCACAGTAATTCCGTTTCTGTATTAATGTTAACTTGACAGTTTCTACCTCCCCTCCACCCGACAACCATGCTCTTAAAAGTGTGTAATTTTGACGGCGATCGATCAGTAATTTATGTCTCTTTACTTGAAGCGCCTTGTGCTTTCAGGACTGTATATATGCTTGTATTAGAGGGATTTTGCTATATATTGCTACATCGCATTGTACAAAGTTTCGCTACAATTGCTGTATGTTTGGTACTGCTGTGTCAATAATTAAGCGCACTCTACAGGAAGAGCACTGTACATTTTCCGCAGTACTTCGGTTTCAAATCGAGGGATGTCCCTGAGAGTTCATACCGGATATTTCATACACAAACCATAGAAAATTATGAGCTTTTTGATGTTTAAGTAATTTGTCAAGGATGTGCATTTTGTGGGAGAGGAATGGTGAGACTGTTTTTAAGAGGAAGGGTTGATAGCGGAGATTTATACAGACATAGTGTGGGATCGTTAGGAAAGTGTGTGTCGCTTGTAAACAATCAGCTTCCCTCCAATTGTGACAAAAGTAGGCAGTAGACGGCATGGAATATTTTGTGTTTGTTTGAGAGATAAGTACAGAAAAATATTCTGTGAATTCTGCCAGTGTTCAAAATATGTGTGCAAGGGCAGCACTGACTGACAGCTCAAGTGACAAGCAACAGTTGCAAGGAACAGTCATAATACTGAGACATTTCTTTCATATTCAGTTCTGTGTAGTTGCATGGGAAATGGGAGACACGAATAAAATCAATTTGTGTTTAATATTTTCCATTTTTTGTCTTTAAATCAGTCTCAAAATGATAAAGAATGTTGAAAAATATTAAAGCAAATGTACCGGCACTGTAAATGTTGCAAGATTTATTGCTTTGCAATTCAAGCATTAAATCCACATGTGGCACCGCACAGATTGCCAATATGGCGATCAGGCGATCAGTCAATAATGGAAAGTTGTGTTCGTGTAAATAAAAGTACTTTCTCAAGTGTATTTCGGTTTTCATCTCAAGCAATTTCCTCAAACTGCACACCGCGTACCGCACTGTAATTGGGTACAGCAGATGTAGGTTTGGCTGCGATAGATCATTAATGCAGGACACTTGGCCTGAAAACCAGGCAACCTCTTGGTGGTGTCTGGGCTTTATCTATGAACCGATCTGTGTAAACAGATCTGTTTAATTAGTTGCGTACAGCACTTTGTGTTCTTCACTTCTACCGCGTAGAATGTATCGGTTCATTTCATTGTGTTTTAAAGTGGTACAGATTCTGACAAAACTTACAGTAACAAGCGAATTTAGTAGTTGATATATGACAATTTCACAACATCGAACTCTCGTTTGTCAATATCATACCTTTCCAAAACTGCAAACGAAAATTCGGACTAAATATTTATCTGAAAATGAAACGCCATTTTGTAGATTTGTGATGTGAGCTGTGTTAATACTGTCACTACAGTCACTGCTGTCATTACAGTCATTATTTCCACTCATGTCACTATTGTCACTACTGCCACGAATGTCAATATTGCCAACACTGACATTCATAACAATACTGCCACTAATGCCACTATTGCCACTAATGTCACTACTGCCACCAGAGTCACTAATGCCACTATTGTCACGACTGACACTACTGACACAAATCCTCCTTCAATATACACAGAAAGTAAGAAGCAAAAAAAGCAAGCATTACTTTCAAACATCGGACTTATAATAACAAAAAAAAATGTTACTTTAACATACTGCTTGAAGTCGCAACTATAATTTGAATAATATCATTGACATTATATCAGAATTAAGCAATTTTTCTTACTGTAGTACTAGTACTAAGAGTCAAAAAAATCTGTTGCCCTGTTGCACTAACAGTGAGACCCACAGAGCAGACGGTACACCGCAAAATTGCTGTAGTGACCAACAGTCAGTCTGCCCTACCTGTTGCACTTACAGTAAGCTCCAAAGTGCAGACGGTACACCACACAATTGCTATAGTGTTAACAGTCAATCTGCCTTACCTGTTGTCCTGTTGCACTAACAGAAAGCCCCACAGTACAGACGGTACACCGCACAATTGCTACAGTGGCCAACAGTCAGTCTGCCCTGCCTGTTGCCCTGTTGCACTAACAGTAAGCCCCACAATACAGACGGCACACTACACAATTGCTATAGTGACCAATAGTCAGTCTGCACTACCTGTTGCCCTGTTGCACTTACAGTGGGCTCCACAATACAGAGGGTAAACCGCACAATTGCTATAATGACCAACAGTCAGCCTGCACTACCTGCTGCCCTGTTGCACTAACAGTAAAGCCCAGAGTACAGACGGTACACCGCACACTTCCTATAGTATCTAACAGCCACACCTCTCTACCAGTTGCACTGTTGCACTAACAGTAAGGCCCACAGTACAGACGGTACACCGCACAATTGCTATACTGACCAACACGCGGTCCGCACTAACTTTCGTCCATAGCGTTAGCAGTAAGGCCCACAATAGAGACGGTATAAAGCACAATTTCTTTAGTGACCAAAGTGAGTCTGCTTTCACTCCGGGCCTGATGATTTTAAAGTAAGCCCCAGAGTACAGACGGTACACCGCAAAATTTCTACTTAGACCAACAGTCAGTCTGCCTTCCCTCTGGCTCTATTGCACTAACTGTAAGTCCCAAATTATAGACGGTACCCCGAACAATTGCTGTAGTGACCAACAGTCAGTCTACTCCACCTGTTGCCCAGTTGCACTGAAACTAAAGCCTAAATTACAGACGCTACACCGCACAATTTCTATACTGATCAAGAGAGAGTCTGCCCTCCCACTGGGTCTGCTGCAATAACAGTAAGGACAAAAATACGGCCGGTAAAACGCACATATCCTGTAGAGACCAACAGTTAGTCTGCATTCACTCGGGTACTTTTGCAGTAAGAGTAGAAACAAATAACAGATTCTACAACTCAAAATTGCTATAGTGGCAAAGAGTCAGTCTGCCTTCCCTCTGGCCCAGTTACACGAACAGTAAGAACCACGGTACAGGCGGTACACCGCACAATTGCTATAGTAATCAACAGTCAGGCTTCCCTACCTGACGCACGTTGCACGAAATGTAAGACCAAGAATGCAGGCGGTTCACCGGATAATTTCTAAAGTGACCAACAGTCAGTCTGCACTACCTGTTGCTCCTTGCACGAAATGTAAGACCCAGAATGCAGGCGGTACACCGGACAATTTCTATAGTGACCAAGATTCAGTATATTTTTCCTATTGCACAGTTGCACAAACAGTAAGCCCCAGAATACAGACATTACAACACACATTTGTCATAGTGGCCAAGAGACATTCTGCTCTCCCTCTGGTCATTTTGCATTGACAGTAATCCCCAAAGTACAGAAGGTACATCGCACAATTACTATAGTGACCAACAGTAAGTCTGCCTTTCCTCTGACCCTGTTGCACGAAGAAAAAGGCCAATGTAAAGACGGTAGACCGCACAATTTCTTTAGTGACCAAAAGACAGTCTGCTTTTTTCTGTCCCTCCTATAGTGACAGTAAGGCCCAAAGTTCAGCAGGTACACCGCACAATTGCTATAGTGAAAACAGTAAGGCTGTATTTCCTCTTGAACTGTTCTACGAACAGAAAGGCCCAATGAACAGACGGTACACCGTACATTTGCTATAGTGACCAATATTCATTCTGCCTCCTTCTGGCCCTAATGTATTGAGAGTAATTTCCATAATACAGTAGGTACACCACACAATTTCCATAGTGACCAATAGGAAGTCTGCTTTTCCTGTTTCACTTTTGCACGAACATTAAGCCCCACAGTAGAAATGGTACACCGCACAATTTTTATAGGGACCAATAGTCTGTCTGAGATTCCCTCTGGCTCTGTTGTGCTGAAAGGAACCCCACAGTACAGACGGTAAACAGCACAATTGCTCTAGTGACCAACACTGTCTCTTCATTCCATCTAGTTCTTTTGCACAAACACTGAACCCAAAAGTAGAGATGTTACAACTCAAAATAGCTATAGAGACCAACAGACATTCTGACATCTATCTGGCCCTTTTGCAATAAAAGGAAGCCCCAGATTACTGATGGTGTACCGCAAAATTGCTATTTTATCCAACATTTTAGCCTGCTTTCCTTTTGGCCCTGTTATACTAACAGTAAGCCCCACATTAAGGACGGTACACCGAACAATTACTATAGTGGCGAAGAGTCTGTCTGACCTCCCTCTTAAACTGTTGCATTTAGAGTAAAATCCAAAATACAGACGGCATACCGCACAAATGCTATATTGACCACATGTCAGTCTGCTTTCCTTTGGCCCTGTTACACTATCAGTAAACACCAAATTACAGACGGTAGACCGCACAATTGCTGTAGTGGCCAACAGGAAGTCTGCTCTCCATCTAACATATTTTAACTTACAATAAGCCACAAATTACAGCCAGTATACCGCAAAATTGCTATAGTGTTCAACAGTCAGTCAGCCCTCCTTTTGGCACTCTTAAACTAAACAGTAAGCCCCACAATACAGACAGAACACCGCACAATTTCTATAGTCGCCAACAGTCAGTCTGCCCTACCTGTTGCCCTGTTGAACTAATAGTAAGTCCCAAGGTACAGACGGCACAACGCAAAATTGCTATAGTATGCAAAAGTTCAGTCTGTTTTCCCATTATCCTTGTTATACTACAGTAAACCCATATTACAGGCGGTACACCGCACAATAATTATAGTGGCCAAGAGTCTGTCTGAATTCTCACTTAACCTGTTGCATTTAGAGTAGGTTCCACAATACAGAACGCATACCGCACAATTGCTATATTGACAAAATGACAGTCTGCTTTACTTTGGCCATTTTACACCAACAGTAAACACCAAATTACAGACGGCAGACCGCACAATTGCTGTAGTGGCCAACAGACAGGCTGCCTTCCCTCTAACAATTTTGCACTTACAGTAAGCCACAAATTACAGACGGTTAACCGCACAAATGCTATAGAGTTCATCAGTTAATCAGACATCACTTTGGCCTTTTTGCACTAAACGTAAGTCCCAAAATACACAAGGTACACCGCACAATTGCTATAGTGGCCAACAGATAGTCTGCACTCCATCTAACACTTTTGCATTTATAGTTAGACCCACATTACAGACGGTACACCGCACAAATCCTAACGTGACCAACAGTCAGTGTGCCTTCCCTATTATGTTTTGCAGGAAAAGTGAGCCCCACAGTACAGACGGTACACAATTCCTATAGTGACCAAGAGTCAGTATGCTCTCCCTCTTACTCTTTTCCTCTTAAGGTAAGTCCCTCAGAACAGGCGGTACAACACACAATTTGTGTAGAGACAAACAGTCAGTTTGCCCTACCTGTTTCCCTGTTTCACTGACAGTAAGCGCCAGAGTAAAGACGGTAAAACGATCAATTTCTATACTGGCAAACATTGAGTTCGACTTACCTGTTGCCTTGTTGCACTAACAGAAAACCCCAATAAACTGCGGTACACGGCACATTTGTCATAGATTCCTAGAGGGAGACGACTCTAATCGTTGCTCTGTTGCACTTATAGTAAGGCCCACACAACAGGAGGAACACCGTACAATAGTATAGGAACCAAAAGTCTGCCTGCTAAATCTCTGGTCATTTTGCACGAACAGTAAGTGTCAAAGTACAGACGTTACACCGCGCAATTACAGTAATGACCAACAATAAGTCTGCTATATCTTTTGTACCGTTGCACTTAGAGAAACCTAAAGGTAAAAACAGCACAACGCACAATTTTTATAGCGAACAACAGCCAGTCGGCATTACCTGTTGCCCTCTTGTAAAGAATTAAGGCCCATAGTAAAAACAGCATTCCGCACAATTGCTATAGTGACTAAAAGCCTGTCTGCATTAAGTGTTGACCTGTTGCACTAACAATAATTCCCACAATACAAACGGTACACCGTACAATTACTAAAAAATTAAGTGCCAATGTGATTTACCTGTTGCCATGTTGCACTATCAGCAAGCCCCACATAACAGACGGTACACCGTACAATTGCTATAGTGACCAACAGTCAGTCGTCCCTACCAGTTGCAACTTTACACTAACAGTGAGGCCCAAAGTAGAGACGGTAAAACGCACAATTGCTATAGTGACCAACAGACAGTCTGCACTGCCTGTTGCACTGTTGCACTAAGAGATATCCCCTAAAGACTGAGGAACACCGCACAATTGCTGTAGTGACCAACAGTCGGTCTGCACTACCTGTTACCCTGTTGCACTGACAGTAAGGCCCATTGAACAGACGGCATACCGCACCATTGCTATAGTGACCAAGAGTCAGTCTGCCCTACCTGTTACCCTGTTGACTAAGAGTAAGCCCCACAATACAGAAGGTACACCGCACAATTGGTATAGTGTCCAAGAGACAGTGTGAACAAAATGGTGCCCTGTTGACTTACAGTAAACTCCAAAGTACAGACGGCAAAACGCACAATTGGTATAGTGAGCAAAATTCAGTCTGCTTTACCTGTTGTCCTATAGCACTAACAGAAAGCCCCACAGTTAAGACGGTACACCGAACAATTGCTATAGAGACGAAGAGTCAGTCTGCCCTACCCGTTGCTCTTTTGCACTGACAGTAAGCCCCACTGAACAGACGGCACCGCACAATTGTTACAGTGACCAGGATTCAGTCTGCCTTACATGTTGCCCTGTTGCACTGACAGTAAGACCCAGATTTCAAATGGTACAACGCACAATTGCTATAGTGACCAACTGTCAGTCTCCCCTATCTGTTGCCCTGATGCACTGACATTAATCCTGATTGAACAGAAGGTACACCAAACAATTGCTATAGTGCCCAACAGTCAGTCTGCTCTCCCTGTTCCACACTTGCACTTACAATAACCCCGACAGTAAAGACGGTACACCTCACTATTGCTATAGTGACCAACAGTCAGTCTGCCCTACCTGTTGCCCTGTTCCACTAACATTAAGCCCCACAGTACAGACGGTACAACACACATTTGCTATATTGACCAACAGTTAGTCTGCCCTACATATTGCCCTGTTTCACTAACAGTAAGCCCCAAATTACACACAGTACACCGCACAATTTCTATAGTGACCAACAATTAGTCTTCCCTACCTGTTGCCCTGTTGCACTTAGAGCAAGCTCCACAATACAGACGGTACACCGCACAATTGGTATAGTGACCAACAGTCATTCTGCGCTACCTGTTGCCCTGTTGCACTGACAGTAAGCCCCACAGTACAGACGGTACACCGCAAAATTTTTATAGTTACGAACAGACAGTCTTCTTTACCTGTTACACTGTTGCACTAACAGTAAGCCGCATTTTACACACGGTACACCGCACAATTGCTATAGTGACCAACAGTCAGTCTGCCCTACCTGTTGCCCTGTTGCACTAACAGTAAGCCCCACAGTACAGACGGTACACCGCACAATTGGTATAGTGACCAACAGTCATTCTGCGCTACCTGTTGCCCTGTTGCACTGACAGTAAGCCCCACAGTACAGACGGTACACCGCAAAATTGTTATAGTTACGAACAGACAGTCTTCTTTACCTGTTACACTGTTGCACTAACAGTAAGCCCCACTTTACACACGGTACACCGCACAATTGCTATAGTGAACAACAGTCAGTCTGCAATACCTGTTGCACTATCAGTAAGCATTAAAATACACACGGTACACCGCACAGTTGCTATAGTTTACCAACAGTCAGTCTGCCCTAGCTGTTGCCCTGTTGCGCTAACAGTAGACTCCACAATGCAGACGGTACACCGCACAATTGCTATAGTGACCAACACTCAGTCTGCATTACTTGTTGCCCTGTTGCACTAATAGTAGGCTCCACAATACAGACGGTACACCGCACAAGTGCTATAGTGGCCAACAGTCAGTCTGCCTTACCTTTTTCCCTGTTGCACTGACATTAATCCCCATTGAAAAGACGGTACACCGCACAATTTCTATAGTGACCAATAGTCAGTCTGCCATCCCTGTTGTACTTTTGCATTTACAGTAAGCCCCACATTACAGACGGTACACCGAAAATTTCTATAGAGGCCAACATTCAGTTTGCCGTGCCTGTTGCCCTGTTGCACTAACAGTAAGCCCCACAGTACAAAAGGTACATCGCAGTATTTCTATAGTGACCAACAGTCATTCTGCCTTACCTGTTACCCTGTTGCACTAACAGTAAACCCCACAGTACAACGGTACAACACACAATTGCTATAGTGACCAACAGTCAGTCTGCCCTCCCTGTTGCACTGTTGCACTAACAGTAAGCCCTACAGTACAGACGGTACACCGCACAATTTTTATAGTGACCAAATGTCAGTTCGCAATCCCCGTTCCCCTGTTGCACTAACAGTAAGCCTGAAAATACGTACGGTACCCCGCAACATTGCTATAGTGAACAACACACAGAATGCCCTATATATGGCCCTCTTGCACCAACAGTAAGCCGCAATATAGACAATGTACACCGCACAATTTCAATATTCTCCAACAGTCAATCTGCTCTTCCTCTTGCTCTTTTGCCTTGACAATAAGCCCCATATTAGGTACGGTACACCACACAATTTCTATAGTGACCACGTGTCAATCTGACTAACCCGTCGCCATTTTGCACTGACATTAAGACCCAAAATAGAGACGGTACAACGAAGAAATGCTATAGTGACCAAAATTCAGTGTGCTCTCCCGCAGGCCTTATTACACTTACAGGAAGGCCCCAAACACAGACTGTACACAGCATAAAAATCTTTAGATTTCAAGAGTTAGTCTGTCCACATCAGGCACGTATGCAGTAACAGTAAGCTCCAGAGTACATCTGGTAAACCTCAAAATTTCTCTAGTAAACAAGATTCTGTCAAAAATACCTGTTGCTCTTTGGCAAGAACTGTAAGGCGCTCATCTGAGTTGGTAAACCGCACAATTACTAAAGTGACCAAGAATCAGTTTGCATTTCCTGTTGCCATGTAGCATTAACTGAAGAGCCCAGATCGCAATCGGTACGCATTCCAATTGCTATTGTGACCAAGGGGCAGTCTGACTTACCTGATGCGCTCTAGCATTAACAAGAAGCCAAGAGTAAGGACAGTAAAACGCAAAATTTCTACATATATCAACAGTCAGTCTGCCATCCATCTGGCCCTGTTGAACTGACAGTAAGCACCAAAGTACAGACGGTAAACCGCACAATTGCTATAGTGACCAACAGTTAGCCTGCCTGAAATGTTGCTCTGCAGCATTAAAGTAATCCCAAAATACACACGGCACACCACACAATTGCTATAGTGACCAACAGTCAAACTGCCTTACCTGTTGCCCTGTTGCACTAACAGTAAGCCCCACAATACATACAGTACACCGCACACTTGCAGTAGTAACCAACAGTAAGTCTGTACTACCTCTTGCCCTGTTGCACTAACACAAAGCCCCACAGAACAGACGGCACAACGCATAATTGCTATAATGACCAAGAATCAGTCTACCCTACCTGTTGCCTTGTTGCACTAACAGTAAGCCCCACAGTACAGACGGTACACCACACAATTGCTATAGTGACAAACAGTTAGTATGCCTTACCTGTTGCCCTGTTGCACTAACAGAAAGCCCCACAATACAGACGGCACACCGCACAAATGCTATAGAGAACAACAGTGAGTCTGCCCTCAATCCAGGCCTGATGCACTAAATATAAGGCCCAAAGTACGGAAGGAGCACCGCTCAGGTGTTATAGAGTACAAAATTCAGTCTGTCATCCCTCTGGGCATATTGCACTAACAGTAAGCCCCCAGTACAGGCGGAACCGTGCACAATTGCTGTAGTGACCAACAGTCAGTCTGCTGTATCTGTTGTTCTGTAGCACTAACAGGAGCAGAGAATAGACGGCAAACCACATATTTGCTGAAGTGACATACAGTCAGTCAGTTCTAACAGGGAACATTTGCAATTACAGTAACCTCCAAAGTTAAGATGGAACACCGCAAAATTTCTACAGTAGCAAAGTGTCAGTCTGTTTCCTATGGTCCTGTTGCACGAAATGTAAGCCCCACAGGACAGACGGTACAACGCACAATTATTATAGTGCCCAAAATTCAGACTGCTTTCCTGTTGACCTGTTGCACTAAGAGTAAGTCTGACAGTACATACGACACGCCGCACAATTGCTATAGTTTCCAACATTCAGAATGCTTTCCTTTTGACCTGTTGCACTAAGACTAAGTCTCACAGTACAGACGGTACACCACACAATTGCTCTAGCGACAAACAGTCAGTCAACCGTACCTGTTGCCTTGTTGCACTAACAGTAAGCCACACAGTACACACGGTACAACGCACAATTGCTATAGTGACAAACAGTCAGTATGACTTACCTGTTGCCCTGTTGCATTAACTGTAAGCCCCACAGTACAGACGGTACACCGCAAATTGCTATGGTGACCAACATTCAGACTGCTTTCCTTTTGATCTGTTGCAATAAGAGTAAGTGTCACAGTACAGACGGTACACCGCACATTTGCTATAGTGAACAATATTCAGACTGCTTTACTGTTGACCTGTTGCACTCAGAGTAAGTCTCACTGTTCAGACGGTACAACGCACAATTGCTATAGTGACCAACATTCAGACTGCTTTCATTTTGACCTGTTGCAATAAGAGTAAGTGTCACAGTACAGACGGTACACCGCACATTTGCTATAGTGAACAATATTCAGCCTGCTTTCCTGTTGACCTGTTGCACTCAGAATAAGTCTCACAGTACAGACGGTACAACGCACAATTGCTATAGAGACCAACATTCAGACTGCTTTCTTTTGACCTGTTGCAATAAGAGTAAGTGTCACAGTACAGACGGTACACCGCACATTTGCTATAGTGAACAATATTCAGACTGCTTTCCTGTTGACCTTTTGCACTCAGAGTAAGTCTCACAGTACAGACGGTACAACGCACAATTGCTATAGAGGCCAACATTCAGACAGCTTTCCTTTTGATCTGTTGCAATAAGAGTAAGTGTCACAGTACAGACGGTACACCGCACTTTTGCTATAGTGAACCACTTTCAGACTGCTTTCCTGTTGACTTGTTGCACTAAGAGTAAGTCTCAGAATACAGACGGTACACCGCAAAATTGCTATAGTAACCAACAATAAGACTGCATTACCTATTGCCATGTTGCATTAACAGTAAGCCCCACAGTATAGACGGTACAAATCACAGTTAATATAGTGACCAAGATAAGATCACCTCTCCCTCTGGAAATTGTGCACACTCAGTAAGCCGAAAAGTACAATCGGAACACCGCACAATTGTTATAATGAACAATAGTCAGTCTGTATTCCTCTGGCCCAGTTGCACTATCAATAAGGCTCACAAAACAGACGGAATACCGCACAATTTCTACAGTGACCATCAGTCAGTCTGCTCTACATGTCTCATTATTCGAATAGCAGGATTTCCCAAAATACAGACGGTAAACCGCAGAATTTCTGTAGTGACCAACAGTCAGTCTGCTTTTCCTCTGTCCCTATTGCACGAAAAGGAAATCCCAATTTACAGACGGTACACCGCACAATTGCTATAGTGACTAAGGATAGCCAGACTCTCTCCGGCCCTTTTTTATTGACAATAAGCTCCTTTGTACAGAAGGTACACCGCACATATGTTATAGTGACAAAATGTAAGGCTGCATTACCTGTTGAAAAGTTGAACGAACAGTAAGGACCAGAAAACAGACGCAACACCACACAATTCCTATAGTGACCAACAGTCAGTCTGCACTACCTGTTGCCCTGTTGCACAAACATTAAGACCCACACTACAGGCTGCACACCGACAATTTGCTATATTCTCCAACAGTCAGTCTGCCCTACCTGTTGCACTGTTGCAGTAACAGTAAGCCCCACAGTATAGACGGTACACCACACAATTGCTATAGTGACCAACAGTCAGTCTGCCCTACCTGTTGCCCTGTTCCACTAACAGAAAGCCCCACAGTACAGACGGTACACCGCACAATCACTATAATCTCCAACAATCAGTCTGCACTACCTGTAGCCCAGTTGCACTAAGAGTAAGACGCAAATTACAGAAGGTACACCGTACAATTGCTATTATTCTCCAACAGTCAGTCTGCCCTACCTGTTGCCCTGTTGCAGTAACAGTAAGCCCCACAGTACAGACGGCACACCGCACAATTGCTATAGTGACCAACAGTCAGCCTGCCCTATCTGTTGCCCTGTTACACTAACAGTAACCCCCACAGTACAGACGGTACACCGCAAAATTGCTATAGTAACCAACAGTCAGTCTGCCCTACCTGTTGCACTTTGCAATAACAGTAAGCCCCAAAGTACAGACGGTAAACCGCACAATTGCTATAGTGACCAACAATCAGCCTGCCATACCTGTTGCACTGTAGCACTAACAGTAAGCCCCACAGTACAGACGGTACACCGCTCAATTGCTATAGTGACCAACAGTTAGCCTAATCTACCTGGTGCCCTGTTGCACTAACAGTAAACCCCTAAGTACAGGCGGTACACCACACAATTGCTATAGTAACCAACAGTCATTCTGCCTTACCTGTTGCCCTGTTGCCCTAACAGTAAGCCCCAGAGTACAGGCGGTACAGCGCACAATTGCTATAGCGACAAACAGTCAGTCTGCTCTACCTGATGCACTGTTGCACTAACAGTAAGCCCCAAAGTACAGACGGTACTCCGCACAATTGCTATATTCTCCAACAATAAGGCTGCACTACCTGTTGCCCTGTTGCACTAACAGTAAGCCTCACAGTACAGACGGTACACCGCAAAATTGCTATATTCCCCAACAATCAGTCTGCATTACTTGTTGCCACGTTGCACTAACAGTAAGCCCCACAATACGGACGGTACACCGCACAATTGCTATAGTGGCAAACAGTCAGTCTGCACTACCTGTTGCCCTGTTGCACTAACAGTAAGCTCCACATTACAGTCGGTACACCGCACAATTGCTATTGTGACCAACAGTCGGTCTGCCCTACCTGTTGACCTGTTGCACTAACAGTAAGCCCCACAGTACAGGCGGTACACCGCACAATTGCTATAGTGACCAACAGTCAGCCTGCCCTATCTGTTGACCTGTTTGTACTAACAGTAAGCCCCGCAGTACAGACGGTACACCGCACAATTGCTATAGTGACCAATAGTCAGCCTGCCCTATCTGTTGACCTGTTGCACTATCAGTAAGCCCCGCAGTACAGACGGTACACCGCACAATTGCTATAGTGACCAATGTCAGGTTGCCTTACCTTTCGCACTGTTGCAAAAGCAGGAATTTCCACAATAGGGACGGTATCTCACACAATTTCTATATGGACATACAGTCAGTCTGCTTTTCTTCTGGCCCTTTTGCACGAACAGTAAGTCCCAGTCTGCACACAGCACAACAGTCCTTTGCTACAGTTTCCAACAGTCAGACTGCCCTCCCTTTGGCACTGCTGTATTGGCAGCAAATCACAAGATACAGACGGTACACTTAACAATTTCATTAGTGATCTACAGCCAGTCTGTCATTTTCTCCGGGCATTTTGCACCAACAAAAGGCCATAAAGGGATTGAACACAGCACAATTTCTATAGTAACCAAAAGCCACACTGCCCCACCTGTTGCACTTTTGCAGTAACAGTAGGCCACCAATTACAGACAGTATAACGTACATTTGTTATAAGAAAGAATAGCCAGTCTGCCTTTCCTCTGGCTCTCTTTAACTGATAGTATGCCCAGAATAACAGACAGTAAAACGCACAATTTCTATAGTATCCAGCAATTATTCTGCCTTCCCTCTGGCTCTTTTGCACAAGATATAAGCCTCAAAATACTGATGGTACGCCTCAAAATTTCTCTAGCGGACAACAATAAATCTGATACCCCTCCTAGCAGTTTTGCTTTAACAGTAAGCCACAGAGTACTGATGGTACACCGCAAAATTGCTATAGTAACAAACGGTCAGTCTGCATTCCCTTTGGAACAGTTATAAAAACAGTATATACCATATTACAGACGGTACATCGCACAATATCTATGGTGCTCAACAGTCAGTCTGCCCTAACTCTTCGCCTGTTGCACTTACAGTAAGGCCAACAGTACAGACAGAATTCCGCGCAATTGCTATAGCGACCAACAATCAGTCTGCAATACCTGTTGCTATGTGGCACTGACAGGAAACCCCAGATTAGAGACTGTACAAAGTACAATTGCTATAGTGACCTGCAGTGAGTCTGCGCTCAGTCCGGTCCTGATGCACTAAAACTAATCACAAAATACAGACGGTAAAACGCACAAGTTGTAAAGAGCCCAAAATTCAGTCGGCCCTCTTTCTGGCCCTGTTGCACTAAGAGTAAGGACAAAATTACAGACGGAACCATGCAAATTTACTCTACTGACCAACAGTCAGACTGCACTACCTGTTGCCCATTTGCATGAACAAAATAACCCAGAGTACAGACGGTACACAACACAATTGCTGTAGTGACCAACAGTCAGTCTGCATTACCTGTTGCCCTGTTACACTGACAGTAAACACCACAGTACAGACGGCACACCGCACAATTGCTATAGTGACCAATAGTCAGTTTGCATTACCTGTTGCTCTGTTGCACTAACAGTAAGCCCCACAGTACAGGCGGTACACCGCACAATTGCTATATTCTCCAACAGTCAGTCTGCCTTACCTTTTGCCCTGTTGCACTAACAGTAAGCCCCACAGTACAGATTGTACACCGCACAATTTCTACAGTGACCAAAATTCAGTCTGCCCTATCCAAAGCACATTTGCACTAACAGTAAGCCACAGAGTACAGAAGGTAAAACGCAGAATGATATAATGACCAAGAGTTAGTCTGCTTTCTTCTGGCATTTTGCACAGAGAGTAAGCCCCAAATTACAATAGGTAAACCGCACAATAGCTTTAGTGAACAAAAGGTAGTTTCCTTTCCCACTTGTTCTGTTGAACTAAGAATAAGTACCAAATTACAGAAGGAACACAGCATATTTGTGGTAGTGACAAATACCCAGTCTGCCCTCACTCGGGAACTCTGCAATAACAGTAAGCAACCAAGAACTGATGGAACACCGCAAAATTTCCATAGTGGCAAACTGTCAGTCTGCTTTCCCAATGGCACTGTTGCACTAACAGTAAGCCCCACATTACAGACGGTGCATCGCACAATCGCCATAGTGTCCAACAGTCAGTCTGCTCTACCTGTTACACTGTAGCACTAAGAGTAAGCCCCAAAATACAAAACATACATGGCACAATTTCTATTGTGAACAAGAGTCAATCTGTCCTACCTGATTCCCTGTTGCACTAACAATAAACCCCACAGTAGAGACGGTGCATCGCACAAATTCTATAGTGACCATGTGTCAGTCGGCCTAACCAAATGCTATAATGCACTGACAGTAAACAGCAAATTACAGACGGTACACCGCGCAATTTCTATAGTGACCAAAAGTCAGTCTGCCTAATCTGTTGCCCTGCAACATCGACAGTAAGGTCCACAATGCAGAAGGTACACAGCACAATTGCCATAGTGACCTGCAGTAAGTCTGCGCTCAGTCCTGTCCTGATGCAATAAAATTAAGTCCCAAATTCCAGACGGTAAAACGCACAAATTGTAAAGAGTCCAACATTCAGTCGGCCCTCTTTCTGGCCTTGTTGCACTAAGAGTAAGCAACAAATTACGGACGGAACCCTCCAAAATTTCTCTAGTGACCAAGAGTCAGTCTGCACTACCTGTTGCCCATTTGCACGAACAAAATATCCCACAGTACACACGGTTCCCACACAAATCCTATAGTGACCAATAGTCAGTCTGCAATAACTTTCGCCCTGTTTCACTGAAAGTAAAACTAAAATTACACTCGGTACTTGGCACAATTGCTCCAGTTACCAACAGTCATTCCGCCTTTCTTCTGGTCTTTTGCAGGAAAATTAATTCCCAATATATGAACGGAACACCACACACTAGCAATAGTGACCAAGAGAGAGTCTCATTACCTGTCGCCCTGTTGCTCTAACAGTAAGCCCCACAGTACAGACGGTACACTGCAGAATTGCTGTACTGACCAACAGTCAGTCTGCAGTAACTGTATCGCTGAGCACTAACAGTAAGCCCCACAATACAGACGGTACACCGTAAAATTGCTATAGTGACCAACAGTCAGTCTGCATTACCTGTTGCCCTGTTGCACTAACAGTAAGCCCCACAGTACAGACGGTACACCGTAAAATTGCTATAACGCCCAAAACTCAGTCTGCCCTACCTGTTGCACAGTTGCACTAACAGTAAGCACCACAGTACAGACGGTACACCGCACAATTGCTATAGTGACCAACAGTCAGTCTGCACTACCTGTTGCCCTGTTGCACTAACAGTAAGCCCCAGAGTACAGACGGTACACCGCACAAATGCTATAGTGACCAACAGTCAGTCTGCACTACCTGTTGCCCTGTTGCACTAACAGTAAGCCCCACAATACAGACGGTACACCGTACAATTGCTATAACGCCCAAAACTCAGTCTGCCCTACCTGTTGCACAGTTGCACTAACAGTAAGCCCCATAGTACAGACGGTACACCGTACAATTGCTATAGTGACCAACACTCAGTCTGCCCTACCTGTTGCCCTGAAGCACTAACAGTAAGCCCCACAGTACACACGGTACACCGCACAATTGCTATAGTGACCAACACTCAGTCTGCCTTACCTGTTGCACTGTTGCACTAACAGTAAGCCCCAGAGTACAGACGGTACACCGCACAATTGCTATAACGCCCAAAACTCAGTCTGCCCTACCTGTTGCCCTGTTGCACTAACAGTAAGCCCCACAGTACAGACGGTAGACCGTACAATTGCTATAACGCCCAAAACTCATTCTGCATTACCTGTTGCCCAGTTGCACTAACAGTAAGCCCGAAAGTACAGACGGTACACCGCACAATTGCTATAGTGACCAACAGTCAGTGTGCCCTACCTAATGCAATTTAGCACTAAAAGAAAGCCCCACAGTACAGAAGGTAAAACGCAGAATTATATAAAGTCCAAGTGTTAGGTTGCTTTCTTCCGGCCATTTTGCACAGACAGTAAGCCCCAAAATACAATATGAACACCGCACAATTGCTTTAGTGATCAAAAGGAATTCTGCCTACCCACTGGTTCTTTTGCACTAAGTGTAAGTACCAAACTACAGACGGAACTCAGTATATTTTCTGTAGTAAAAAACAGTCAATCTGCTCACACTCGGGAACTTTGCAATAACAGTAAGCAACAAAGTACTGATGGTACACCGCAAAATTTCTATAGTGGGAAACGTTCAGGATGCTTTCCCCCCTGGCCCAGTTCCACGAACTGTAATCATCACAGTACAGACGAAACATCGCACAATTTGTCTAGTGACCAAAAGTCATTATGCCCTACATGTTCTACTGTTGCAAAAAGTGTAAGCCCCATAATACGGACGGAACACCGCACAATTTTTATAGTAACCAAGAGTAAGTCTGCCATAACTGTTGCCCTGTTGCACTAACAGTAAGCCACACAGTACAGACGGTACACCGCACAATTGATATAGTGACCAACAGTCAGTCATCCCTACCTGTTGCAATAACATTAAGCCCCACAGAACAGACAGTATATCGTACAATCGCTATAGTGTCCAACAGTCAGTCTGCACTACCTGCTGCCCTGTTGCACTAACAGTAACCCTCCAAAATACAAACGACAAACGGCACAATTGCTATAGTGACCAAGGGTCAGTCTGTCCTAACTGTTGCCCTCATGAACTAACAATAATTCCCAAAATACAGACGGTAAACCGCACAATTGCTGTAGTGACCAACAGTCAGTATGCCTTACATATTGCCCTCTTGCACTAACAATAATCCCCACAGTACAGACGGTAAAACACAATTGATATAGCGAGCAAAAAAGGTCTGCTAAACCTGTGGCCATTTTAAACTTTCAGTAATCCGCAAAGTAAACTCTGATCATCCCAGTAATGCTATAGTGAACAACAGTCACTCTGATCTTCTCTTGCCCGTTTGCACGAATTTTAAGGCTAAAAAAACAGATGGCACACCGCACAAATGCTATAGTGACCAACAGTCAGTCGGCTCTGCCTCTTTCCTTGTTGAAGGCACATTAAGCCCCAAGGTACAGACGGTCCACAACACAATTGCTATAGTGACCAACAGTCAATCTGCCCTACCTGTTGCCCTGTTGCACTAACAGTAAGCCTCACAGTACAGACGGTACACCACACAATTTCTATAGTGACCAACAGTCAGTCTGCCTTACCTATTGCCCTGTTGCACTAACAGTAAGCCACACAGTACAGACGGTACACCACACAATTGCTATAATGACCAACAGTCAATCTGCACTACCTGTTGCCCTGTTGCACTAAGTGTAAGCCCCAGAGTACAGACGGTACACCGCACTATTGCTATAGTGACCAACAGTCAGTCTGCCTTACCTGTTGCCCTGTTGCACTAACAGTAAGCCCCACAATACAGACGGTACACCGCACAATTGCTATAGTGACCAACAGACAGGCTTCCGTAACTGTTGCACTGTTGCACTAACAGTAAGCCCCACAGTACAGACTGAACACCGCAAAATTACTATAGTAATAAACAGTCAGTCTGCCCTACATGTTGCACTGTTGCACTAACAGAAAGCCCCACAGTACAGACGGTACACCACACAAATGCTATAGTGACCAACAGTCAATCTGCCCTACCTGTTGCCCTGTTGTACGAACAGTAACCCCCACAATACAGACGGTACACCACACCTTTACTATAGTGACCCACAATCAGTCTTCCCTACTTGTTGCCCTGTTGTACGAACAGTAAGCCCCAGATTACAGAGGGTATACCGCACAATTAACATACTGACGAAAAGTAAATCTGCCCTATCTGTCGCCCTTTTCCACAAAGAGTAAGCCTCAGAGTGCCGGCTGTACAACGCACAATTGATATAGTTACCAACTGTCATTTTTCTCTCCCTCTGGCCTTTTTGCTTTGACATTAAGACTCAAATTACACTCGGTACACGGCGCAATTGTTTAGTGCCCACCAGTCAGTCTGCTTTTCTTCTGGACTTTGCAGGAACAGTAAATCACAAAATATGAACGGTACACCGCACAATTGCTATAGTGACCAAGAATCAGTCTGCGCTACATGTTCCATTGTTGCAATAACAGGAATCCACACAGTACACACGGCACACCGCACAATTGCTATTGTGTTCAACAGTCAGTCTGCACTACCTGTTGCACTGTTGCACTAACAGTAAGGCTCACAGTACAAACGGTACACAACACAATTTTTATAGTGTCGAACAGTCAGTCTGCCCTACTTGTTTACCTGTTGCACTAACAGTAAGGCTGACAGTACAAACGGTACACAACCAAATTATTATAGTGTCCGACAGTCAGTCTGCCCTACCTGTTGCCCTGTTGCACTAACATTAATCACCTCAGTACACACGGTCACCGCACAATTGCTAGAGGGAGCAACATTCAGTCTGCACTCAATCTTACACTGCTGCACTTACAGTATATCCCACAATACAGACGGTATACCACGCAATTTCTATAGTGACCAACAGTCAGTCTTTTATGCCTTTTGCACTGTTGCACTGTCTGTAAGCCCAGTGTAAAGACTTTACACCGCACACAAAAGTTCCAAAAGGCAGTCTGCAATACCTGTTGATTTGTTACACTAACAATTATCCCCTAAATACAGACGGTACACCTCACAATTGCTATAATGGTCAACAGTCATTCTGCTATATCTGCTACACTCTTGCACTTTGAGTAAGCTCCGCAATTCTAACTGTACGCTTCTCAGTTTCTATTGTGACCAACAATAAGTCTGCATTTACTCTTGCACTGTTACATTAAGAATAATGCTCAAAATAGAGAAGGTAATACACACAAATTTTATAGTTTCCAAAAATTAGTGCGCTGTTCCTGTTAAACTGTTGCTGTGAAATTCAGCCCAATTTTCACAATTGCTAGAGGGACCAAGAACCAGAATGCCCTACCTGTTAATCTGTTGCACTGACAGTAAGCCCCACAGTACGGACGGTACACCGCAAAATCGCTTTAGTATCCAACAAACTGACCTCAAACCCTGTTGACTTGTTTCACTAAGATTAAGCGCCAAATTACGGGTGGTAGAGCGCAAAATTGCTATGGAGAATAACAGTCAGTCTGCACTACCTGTTGCTCTCTTGCAGTAACAGTAAGCCCCACAGTACAGACGGTACGCCGCACAATTGCTATAGTGACCAACAGTCTGTCTGCACTACCTGTTGCACTAACAGTAAGCCCCACAATACAGACGGTACACTGCACAATTGCTAGAGTGACCAACAGTCAGTCAGCCCTACCTGTTGCACTAACAATAAGCCCCACAATAGAGACGGTACACAGCACAATTGCTATAGTGACCAACAGTCAGTCTGCCCTACCTGTTGCTCGCTTGCACTAACAGTAAGCCCCACAGTACAGACGGTACACCGCACAATTGCTATAGTGACCAACAGTTAGTCTGCCCTACCTGTTGCTCTGTTGCACTTACAGTAAGCCCCACAATACAGACGGTACACCGCACAATTGCAATACTGACCAACAGTTAGTCTGTCCTACCTGTTGCCCTGTTGCACTAACAGTAAGCCACACAGTACAGACAGTACACCACACAATTGCTATAGTGACCAACAGTCAGTCTGCCTTACCTGTTGCCCTGTTGCACTAACAGTTAGCCCCACAGTACAGACGGTACACCGCACAATTGCTATAGTGACCAACAGTCAGTCTGCCCTACTTGTTGCTCTGTTGCACTTACAGTAACCCCCACAATACAGACGGCACACCGCACAATTGCTATAGTGGCCAACAGTCAGTCTGTCCTACCTGTTGCCCTGTTGACTTACAGTAAGCCCCAAAATACAGACGGCACACCGCACAATTGCTATAGTGACCAACAATCAATCTGCCCTACCTGTTACCCTGTTGCACTAACAGTAAGCCCCACAATACAGTCGGCACACCGCACAATTGCTATAGTGACCAACAGTCAATCTGCCCTACCTGTTGCCCGATTGCCCTAAAGAACTCCCTCATTAAAGACTCTATATAACACAATTTCTATATTTACCAAATGTCAGTCTGCTTTACTTGTTGCCATGTTGCACTGACAGTAAGCACTAAATTACAGACAGTACACAGCACAATTGAAATTGTGTCCAACCTTGAGTCTCCTCTCCCACTGGCACTGTTGCACTTACAATAAACCCCAAAATACAGACGATATACCGCACAATTGCTTTAGTGATCAATAGAGACTCGGCCCTACCTCTTGCAATTTTGCACTAATATTAAGTTCCTCATTGCTGCTGGTACACCGCAAAATTTCTATAATGAATATTAACTCTTGCCTTTTTGGACGAAATGTAATGCCCAAAGTACAGACGGAACAACGCACAATTCCTATAGTGACCAAGAGTCAGTCTGCCCTACCTGTGGCCCTGTTGCATTAAGAGTTCGCCTCACAATGGAGACGGTACACCGCACAATTTCTATAGTGACCAACAGTCAGTCTAACTTCCCTCTGGTTCTTTTGCACTAAAAGTAAGGCCCAAAATACAGACGGTTCACAGCAAAATTTCAATAGTGACGAACAGACATCCTGACCTTCTTCTGGCCCTGTTGAACGAAACAAACAATAACAGAAACTTTACAGACGGTACACCGCATATTTGGTACAGACAGTCAGTCCGCACTAACTGGTGTCCTGTTGCACTAACAGTAAGCCCCACAATACAGACAATATACCGCACAATTGCTATAGTGACCAACTTCCTTTTATCATAATTTTGCCCTGTTGCACTGAGAGTAAATGCAAAAATGGCGACGGTACACCGCACAATTTCTGTTGTGGCCAACAGTTAGTCTGCATTACCCTTCGCTCTGTTGCACTGAGAGTAAGACCCACAATACAGACGGTACACCGCACAATTTGTGTAGTAACAAAGAGGCAGTCTGCCCTCCCTCTGTCCCTGTTGCACTTACTTTAAGCCCCAGATTACAGACGGCACAACGCACTATTGCTATATTATCCAACAGTTAGTCTGCCCTACCTGTTGCCCTGTTGCACTAACTGTAAGCCCCACAGTACATACGGCACACCGCACAATTGGTATAGTAAACGAGAGTCAGTCTGCTCTACCTGTTGCCCTTTAGCACTAACAGTAAGCCCCAAAATACTGACGGTACACTGCACAATTGCTATAGTGACCAACAGTCAGTCCGCCCTACCTCTTGCCCTGTTGCACAGAAAGTAAGCCCCACAGTACAGACGGTACACTGCACTATTGCTATAGTGACCAACATTGAATCTGCCCTACCTGTTGCCCTGTTGCACTAACAGTAAGCCCCACAGTACAGACAGTACACCGCACAATTGCTATAGTGACCAACAGTCAGTGTGCCCTACCTGTTGCCCTGTTGCACTAACAGTAAGCCCCACAGTACAGACGGTACACCGCACAATTGCTATAGTGACCAACATTGAATCTGCCCTACCTGTTGCCCTGTTGCACTAACAGTAAGCCCCACAATACAGACGGTACACAACACAAGTGCTATAGTGACCAACAGTCAGTCTGCCCTACCTGTTGCC
>Ga0123354_10002890_pt1 | contig 23289 bp, 5 predicted proteins | sample TergutLab28metaG_2_FD_97872 | JGI IMG/M metagenome (GOLD analysis project Ga0123354, IMG submission 97872) | Labiotermes labralis P4 segment gut microbial communities from Petit-Saut dam, French Guiana - Lab288 P4 | ecosystem: Host-associated > Arthropoda: Insects > Digestive system > Gut ... | reverse complement strand
GCTTCGCGAAAATAATAATGGGTCTTTGAAATATCTATTGGAGTGTAAAGCGTTATCAAATCAATGTAGTTCTTTAACATCTTTATCTCAGCCACTTTTCCTTCGGCAATTTCTTGTTCGTATTCTTTGATACGTTCCGGAACGGATTTTTGCGCTTGTAGCGATAAAAAAGATAAAAAGATAAAAGGATAAAGAGATAAAAAGATAAAGGCTGCGCGATAAAAAGATAAAGGCTTCGCGATAAAAAGATAAATGCTGCGCGATAAAAAGATAAAGGCTGCGCGATAAAAAGATAAAGGCTTCGTGATAAAAAGATAAAAGCTTCGCGATAAAAGGGATAAAAAGATAAAAGCCTTTGGCGATAAAGGGTTATGAGGGGAGGGATTGGGCATATCGGTATATTTTTATGCTTAAATTGACGGCTTCTTCTATTAATTGATTTCCGTTTTGTTGCTCTATGTATCCAAAATCGATTGCAAGATATAATTGTGTGCGCAATTCTCCACATGACCCTTTGGCAATGTAAAGAAACAGTACAGTTTCTTTAGACCCTTTACGTTCATATCCTTCTGCTATATTTGAAGGAATAGAAAGAGATGCCCTGCATATTTGATCTTTTAAAGTATAATCCTTACAGTTCTTAAAAGTAGCATATATTTTTTTGCACAACTTCATAGAATCCTGCCACACCTCCAAATCCTCAAACCTTAAAAAACGCCTATCCATTTTATCTTTTATATTTTATATTTTTATCTTTTTATCCTTTTATCTTTTTATCCTTTTATCTTTTTATCCTTTTATCTTTTTATCCCTTTATCTTTTTATCTTTTTATCTTTTTATCTTTTTATCCCTTTATCTTTTTATCTTTTTATCCCTTTATCCCTTTATCCCTTTATCCCTTCTCAATTCTTAATTATCCCATTCTTCACCGCGAACCTTACCATTTCAAGCGAGTTGGTAATGCCGAGTTTGCGGAAAATATTTGACTTATGCCAATCCACTGTTCTGGCTGAGATGCCGAGGCGGTCGGCAATCAGTTTTGCGGGAAGCCCTTCATGACAACATTCTATAACCCACCTTTCCTGTTCGGAAAATTCGGAGGTTACTTCAGCTGTTTTCTTTTTGGTTAGATAGATGTGGCGAATAATATCGGAAATATCTCTTCCGAAATATTCAAGTCCTTGCATGATAGAGCGTATGGCTTCAACAAGCGTATCGGGGCTGCCTTTGAGTTTACTGATAAACCCTTCAATACCGGCATCAAGCAGCTCCTCAGCCGTTGCCGTAGTGTTATCGGCAGAAACGATAAGGATTTTAATTTCGGGATATTCCTTTTTCAGCCGGTGGGCTATGGCAATGCCGCTCATGTCGGGCAGTACAATATCGAGCAGCACCAAGTCGGGGGTGGTGGTTTTGAGCAAAGCGAAAAACTCTGCCCCCAACCCTGCTTCACCCACAATGGAGATGTCGGGGTGCCGACTTTCAATTACCGACCTGATCCCCAACCGGAACAATTCGTGGTCGTCAACTATTATAATTTTAATCATGGCGATAATGGTAAATCATAATTTATTTAGGCAGGCAAAAGTATAAAATAATTATTGCTGTCATGGTTTGCACGCAAAAAAAACTATTTTTGCCATCGGTTTCTACTCTAAGAAATTGAAGAGAAAACACTATGCTCGTTTTGCTAATACCAACTAAATCAACTATATATGAAATCTAACAAAAAAAATCAAAAACACACACAAGAAAAAAAGAACAGCAAAATGTTTTTCAGAAAAATTGATGACAAGTACATTGACCCATTTACCGACTTTGGCTTTAAAAAATTGTTCGGACAAGAATGTAATAAGGACTTACTACTTGACTTCCTAAACGAGCTTTTTCACAAAAAAGAGGGACGCATTGTCTCTATCTCCTATCTGAATACTGAACGGTTAGGAATTGTCGAAAATGCTCGAACAGCAGTGCTTGACCTCATTTGCGTAAACGAAAAAGGCGAAACGTTTATCGTAGAGATGCAAAAAGCAAAACATAATTTCTTTAAAGACAGAACACTGTTTTACTCTACTTTTCCTATTATGGAGCAAGCTCCGGTAGGTGGGTGGGATTATGAACTAAAGTCGGTATATGTCGTTGCTATCTTGAACTTTGTGTTTGAAGAAGACAAAAACGACCTGCAGAAATACCGGTACGACGTTATGCTGACGGATATTGAAACGCACAGGGTTTTTTACGACAAACTTACTTTCATCTATTTAGAGATGCCCAAATTTACCAAAGAGGTGGACGAATTGAAAACCCATTTTGATAAATGGTTGTACGTAATAAAAAATCTCAAGCGATTGGATAATATCCCCGATAAGTTGCGAAATTCTATTTTTGAAAAGATGTTTGCCGCCGCAGAAATTGCAAAATTTACACCCGAAGAGTATATGAACTATCTTAAGACTTTCGATGCCGACAACGACTGGAACAATTGTTTGAATACTGCAAAACAAGAGGCGGCAGAAGAAGGAAGAGCAGAAGGCATAGCCGAAGGAAGAGCCGAAGGAAGAGCCGAAGGAAGAGCCGAAGGCATAGCCAAAGGAAGAGCCGAAGGAAGAGCCGAAGGCGAACGGGAAAGAGTAAAACTGCAAGAAGAAGTTGAAAGGCTACGGCAGCTTCTGAACAAATAAAACCATCCTCAAATTTTCTTTAATAATTAGCGTAGGGACGTTGCGCGCAACTTCCCTACAATCTTTTTATCCCTTTTATCTTTTTATCCCTTTTATCTTTAAATCCCCCTCGTAAAATTACCGGCGTTTTTTCGCAGTTTTACAGGATAGCTCTATTATTATTCACTGCTTTTTTGCGGCGTGAATAATTATATCAATTTTTTAAATATTTTATTATGAAAAAGAACATCTTACCCTTTCGCGCGCTCGCGCTTTATTGCATCCTGCTCGCAATCTGCTGCATAGCCCCGCAAAAAGCAAATGCACAACAACACACCGACTGGCCCTTCGACGGTAGTGAATTTAAAATAACAGCGCTATACGCCAATTTTGTTCGGCTGCAAATACCTATCTATGACGAAGTAGGGAATGACAGGTACTATTCTAATAAGTCACATATTTTAGGACCCAACAGCAACGCCGGAGCAGTGATTGAATACAATATTACCGGAGGAGAAAACGACTGGGTACCGTTTATGGCCTTATTCTCAAGTGATTCTGATGGAAGTACCCAAACCACTTCCGATAACTGGAACACTGTGAAAGCATGGGTATTTGGTGATAATCATGTAGTTACTGCACATCCTCTTTGCACTCAGTTTGGATCTCGTAAAGACATCAACAATATAGTTCTAATGCAAAACTCTCAAACTTTTGGATATTATAATGTTGCTTACCCAGAGAACAAAGATAGTCGCACTTTTGCAGCATTCGATTGGCATTTCGATAAAACTATCCCTTATGGCAATGTGATTCGATTAAGAATGAGAGCCCAGATAAGAATGAAGGGCGCTCAAAACCAATATTCACAAGAACAAACATGGTATATATCCCGAAGGATCGTGACGGGAAACCCGATGAGTGAGCCGGTAGTAGCGGCAACAACAGCAAGTTCTTTTGGAGACGGTTTCATTAACTTTGAGGTAAACATTCCCGGTTTTAATGCGTTTAAAGACGTAAGCCCCAATTTTCCGGAACAAACCGTGCTTCGCATATCCGGAGTGCCTTATACGCCGCAGCCGGGCGGGATAACGTTAACCACCACAACCGGCGCCGGTCCCTATACGTTTAAGCAGCGCGTATCCAAAGATGACCTCAACAAGGGAGTTACGGTCAAGGCAACCATTGATAGAAGAGATTGGGCTAATGCTTATCCTCCAACTCTTTCTGGTCCACCGTCTCAAAATTGCAATCTTGAATGGACTTGGGGTGTCCGTGACAGATCATCAGCCCCAAGAACAAGCCTTAAATACCCGCAACCTACCGGTTTGAATGCGTCCTTTGCAAACGGAGATGTTACCTTACAATGGAATATGGTAGCCGGAACTGCAGAGTCTCCAACCGACGGCTACCAATTTTGGTGGAAAAGGGCAGGCGGAGAGTGGGCGCCCATAGAAATTAACAAAGCCTACAACTTTAAAAATCTTCAGGAAACTGTTAGTTTCCCGCTTGAATCGCTGCCCGGCGTTGTTGGCTCGGGAAACAATGTTACGCTCCATTTTATAGTAGGAAGAGCAGGTATTAATTTTGAAACGAAGGGCAGAGACAACTTGCCTTTCTACGATGAATGTTTCAAAAAGAATATTAACACGAATAATTCGGGTTTTGAATCCACTGCCGCCACAGCAAATCAGGCTGACAGGAGCATAAGTTTGGAGATTGTTGTAGATAAAGGATACTCTCAACCTAACTGGACCCTTAGAGTGGAGAGAAGAGAGGATGGCGTAGTGAAGCGCACTTGGGAAAACTTGCCGTTAAACGTTACGACAATGGTATTAGACAAAGCAGTAACAGGAGAGGACCCTGTTCCGGGTCCCACACCATGCACGCCGATTTACTATAAAGTACAAATAAGAGATGGCGCCAATGCTATTATTGTAGAAAAAAATTCAAATGAAGCCATGTTGGATTTAAACGAATCAGAATTTGGTAAAATTAAAAATCTCACCGCGTCGAAAGGTTTCTATAACGACAAAATACTCATTCGGTGGAATATAGAAGGTTCTGATTTTCAAAAATATACCATACATCGCAAAAACATTTCGAGCCCCAATCAGCCGGAACAATTCGTTACCGAGTTTGCCTCCTCAGGTTTATCCACTTATTCTTTTGAAGACAATGTCGCCCTTGCAGGAAAAGTTTACACCTACACCGTCAAGGGTTATGTAAATTGCCAGGGAAACATATACGCCGGAGACGTTAAAGATGTAAACGGCTATATGCAACCCATGGGGATGGCTTCAGGCAGAGTAACCTACCAGGGGAGCAACGCCGCAATGCCCAACGCAAACATTATTGCAGAATATGTGCCGGACGGAGAGGGCGATGAATTTGAAAATAAAGCATTTGCCGGCACAGACGACCTGATGGTTATGATACCCTCTTTAAACCCGTTACAGCCAGGTGGCTGTACAAGATGCGGTGAGGTCTCAACTATTAATAGTTCTGCTCAGTTGTGGTATAAACATACTAAAAATCACCCGCAAGGAGGAAGCATGATTTGGAAAATAACGCAAAATATGCTTGCATATGATAGTGATATGGGTAGATTATCTTTATTTTTCATAAACCCTCTCGGTGGATGGACATCTTTAAATTTTGATTATGAATTACCCCTAAATGAGTATGTGCATATTACAACTACCCTGTCGGCAAACCCCTCTCAGGTGGTGGCTACCCTGTATATAAATGGAATTGATACCGTGAGACATGAAGTTGCTCCTTCCACTTTAGTAACTATGGATATTTGGAGCACGATACTGTTAGGGTTGGCTGCTTCTTCTATTGGAGGAATCGCTTATGCCGTGAACATAGAAGATGACCCAACTAATTTTGCAGCAACAACAGGCGCTTATATTGACGAGTTCCGTTTTTGGAACAAAACATTATCAAAAGCAGAGGTAGAAAACAATTTCGACCGCTTTATTACCGGTCGTGAAGAGGGGTTATTCATATATTATCGTTTTGACGAGCCGGGCGGCAGGGAAATATTTGACATTTCGGGGCGCAATCAGGTTTTTAACGAAAATCACGGTTATATACTGAGATCTTCCGGTGGTGTTGCTATGGAATACCGGTGCACCCAGAACGTGCCTACCCCGCAGCAACTTGCTATCAGAGGGCTCACCGACGCGCAGGGAAACTATACCATTAACAGTATTCCCTACGGCGAATACGGCTCCTCTTACAGAATAAAACCCCTTAGCTCAGGTATTTTTGCGCCCGAAAACATTCCGTTTATTTTCAGCCAAGCCTCCCCGATAGCCAACAATATGAACTTTGTAAATGAAAGCGTTCACGAGGTAACCGGCACAGTGGTGTACCGCGGCGGAAATTATCCGGTGGCAGGCTGCCACTTTGAGGTGGATGGCATGATTGCAAATATTAACGGAGTACCCATCATATCCGACGGAGATGGTATATTTTCTATTCCCGTTCCCGTGGGCGTTAGAAGAGTGCAGGTAAAAAAAACAGGACACCTGTTTGAAGATGACGGATTTTTGTTAGACCCCGTTACCAAGACACATATTAATTATATTAAAGATGAGCACAACATTATATTTATTGACACCACGCTCGTAAAAGTTATCGGGCATGTAGTAGGTGGTAAATTGGAACACGATAAAGTTTCAGGGCACGGGCTCAGAAAAAACAACATAGGCTCGGAATTTGTTGAGTTGGAAATAGAAAAAAACTCTTATCTTCTCAGTTGCGACGAGGATTATAATCACACATCAATCACACAAACTTTTCTGCACCATGATTGCAGGCTCAATAAATGGAAAGATATTATAGAGGACTATAAAGACACCCTCAACATCTTGCCTCAGAGAACCGTTCTCAAAGACACTACAACAATGACCATTACCGGTCCCAAGATTATAATAGAAGTAAGCAAGCATACCGGAGAATTTGTGGCATGGCTTCCGCCGGAAAGATACACCGTATCGCCCATTAAGGCAGGAGAAGGAACCAATACCTACAACGTTACCACAAATAACCGGATATTAGACCTCATAAACTCGGTAGTTATTACCAAAGACATGTATAAAACCAGTATATTAAAATGGGAAAGAAACGACTGGCAATACGATACTACGGGACCCGGATATTACCAGTTGACAGAGCACGCCGATACCGTTTACTACAACGCAGAGTTTGGAGATTTCTACCAGCCCAGACCTACCTTTACCGTAAAACAGGTGGCAGGTAGCATGGGAGCCGAAGTGAATTATTATGGCGAAAAAATGTTCAAAGTTAATGACCTCGGAACACCCATTGACCTCGCACCCGGAATAGGAAACAATCAGAATACATACAACATCCTGAACGGAGACGGATACTTGCTGAAGAACGCCGTATATGTGCAGGGAACGTCGTACATGTTTAACCTCAAAGCATCTGAACAATATTACAACCCATTTAGCTTAACAGGTGAAACGGTGCCGATTGTCGGAGGGACAGTCAGCTTTGTGGGAGACTTGCTGAAAGAATCGCCGGCGCCCTCCATTATTTTAGACGAAAACGGAGAGGGTAAATTCAGGCTCGTGCCCGGAGACCCGGACTTAACTACCGGAAAAAAATCCTTCAACGCCCTCCTTTATATAGCAGGAAGACCCTTCTATATTAATGGAATTGAATCAGCCGGTATTAATGCTATTCTGCTTGGAGGAGCCAGCACCGGCTCAAACTTCCTTACCGCAGCAGGAGACGATATAGACTTAATTTTGCACGACCCGCCCGGCTCAAACAGCTACGCTTATATTGAACAGGGAACCGCGCTGTCCACAGTAAAAACTTATAACCGCTCCCATGAAGAGAATATCGTAGAAACCGTTAAACTTATTATGGGAGGGGAAACAATATCTCTCGCAGGGCTTGGTGCCATGCTGGGAGGTAGAATTGAGGCAATTATGGATAAAAATGAGTTTTCTACAAAATGGGAAACCAATATTGACGATGAAACTACGATAAGTACCGTACGCTTTAACTCTACCCTGAAAACTTCGGCAAGTACCGACTACGTAGGGCACATGGGAGACATATTTGTGGGAACAGGAGTGAACACCATATACGGAAAGATATTCTCCATAGATATAGTGCCTAATAACAAAGTTATTCCGACTATGCATACCCATATGATTCCGCAAATTACTATAGGTGATTACAGTATAGTAAGGTCGCTCGGTTTTGCATTCGGTCCCACTTTTCAAACTAGCTATTATTTTACCACCCACGACATCGAAAACATTATGATACCCAAGTGGAAAGAAGTCAAAGAATTTATGCTCAAAGACGGATACTCCAGCGCGTGGGTGCATGATGACTTGAACAACCTTAATGCTTTGGATAACCTGACCAACCCCGGACAAACGTATGGAAATAACATAGATAGTTTGAAAGCGCCGGTATATGTATCGAAAGTGCCCCCGACACACGTGCTGTTCGGCACTAAAAATTGCGACGAAAGATGGGATGACCCGGTATATAATCCTGATTATCCAACTATCAAAAGTGTAGCGGGCACAAACGGTCCGAGTTACAAAAGAATTTTAGACAAGAAAACGGCGCAAGCGGTGAAAGACGCCAGCAACCCAGTGCCCATTGATCTCACGATTTCAGGAGAGGCGGTGAACGCAACCGGTACGATCGAATTTACAGACTCTATTGTATATTATAACGAGCAAATTGAGAAATGGATAGAACACTTGGCATTGAATGAGGAAAGAAAAGTGAGAATGATAGACCAATATGAAAGCGGAAATAACATCAGTTTTGGTGGGGGCGCAACCGTAGGAAAATCGGTTACCGCCGAGATTTCGGAAAGCTGGACGAAATCAAAAATCAAACACAAACACAATTTTATTAACGAAAGAGGCGGATATGTTTTCTATGGGTTTGGTGTTGAAACCCATAAAGCCGGAAACGAATGGATAAATGTTACGAACGAACACGGAGAAACCACAGAAAATTATTTTACTACCGGATTTGTATTGGAAGAATTTGGATTGAACGACCAAATTTCGGTGGACTACCAGCTCAGCGACTGGGAAGTGGATATACCCACTTTTGTTTTCAGAACAAGAGGAGGACAAACCTCCTGTCCCTACGAAGACAAAGTGGTTACCCAATACTATCCTCCTCCATCAGGAGGTACCATCATTATGGAACAAACCATGAAGGTAGAAGACCCGAAAATTCAGGTAGTGCAGCCCATACAAAACGATGTGCCTGCCTCCTTACCGGCAGTATTTACCTTATCGCTCTCCAACGAAAGCCCTGTGTATGCAAGCGGCTGGTTTGTACTTAAATACGACGACTTAAAAACTCCGGCAGGCGCTACCCTCAAAATTGACGGGCTACCCATTGGAAACGGAAGGTTTTTCAACATACCGGCATTTACTCCCATGGTTAAAACGCTCTACCTGGAAAAAGGGGAAGACGACCACTACGTGGATATACCGTTAATTCTATCCTCAGTATGCGACCCCAGCCAGTTTGATGTTACTCACATTACCGCCCACTTTACCCCGGCATGTACAAGTGTTGAGATGACCGACCCGCCGCAAAACTGGATCGTGAATATAGCAAGCAAAGGGGAGATTGAGATCGTATTGAAAAATCATAACCCCAACTACAAAGATTTCGGTTACATAGAATTGCAGGAAAGAAGAGTGGGAACCCCTACCTGGACAGAGCTGAGAAGATTTTATTACGACACTTTAAGATGGGCGGCAGTGAGCGGAAACCCCGATTTGAACGGAACAGGACCATGGAAACTACCGACTATCAATTATACATGGAAAGTGCACAACAAACCGGATGCCGAATACGAATTTAGAGCCAAATCGGTATGCGAATCATTCAATCCCGCAGGTGGTACTACCTCACTTATTTCCGAATTCTACACAGAGCCTGTAAGAGGAATTGTAGACATGAACCCACCCAGAGTGATGGGCGTATCGCCCGCAAACGGAATACTCGGCGCCGGAGACGAAATCTCAATTACCTTCAACGAAGATATTCAGGGTGGAATGTTGAACCAGTACAATTTCACCATTTCCGGAATACTGAACGATAGCGAATTTTCGATCCCCACTACCGGACTCAATTTCTCTGGAGAGCAATCGGCGCAAACGCAAATGAACGTCTTCACCAACGGCTCTTTCTCTATTGAAACGTGGTTTAACAGAAAACTGAACACCGCAGGTACCCTCTTTGCCTACGGACAGGGAAATAACTTTCTCTCGCTCGAATTTGATATAGAAGGGATGGCAATACTCAGACTTGGAGGCAATTCATACCCACAAGAAGTAACTACGCTGAATCCGACAATCAACAATTTGGACGTGGAAGTGTGGAGATATGTAGGATTGGGATACAACAGAGAAACAAACCAGGTTACCGTGTCTATGTTTACCATGGGAGACACGCCCAGCCCCTATTTCATGTTCCAAAACCAGCAACTCATTGATAAACCCGAAACGCAGGGGATTCTTATTGTGGGTAACAACCACATGGGAACAAACGGCTTCAAAGGCGCAATAGCACACACCCATTTCTACGCGAAATTCAGAGACAGGAATCACATCACAGGAACGCTGAATCTCGTAAAATCAGGACGAGAAGACGGCATTATCGGCTACTGGATGATGGACGAAGGAGAAGGAAATGTAGCAAAAGACAAAGTGAGAGGTAGAAATATATTCGCCCAAAATGCAAACTGGTACAACTACCCTATTGGATATGCGCTGAAAACAGATAATGAAAACCCATTTTCTATTAAAACAAGTTCCTATTCTTTCGATGCACAAAGCGACTTTACGATAGAGTTTTGGTTCAGAAGCGACGGAACTGTGCAAGCCGGACAAACGTTAATGAGCGGCAGAAGAGCATACCTGGCAGTGAACGCGGAAGGCGGTTTAATACTGCATAAGCCAACGCTCGACGGCTCACAGGGAGATACTATCAGCATTATTACCAACACAAACCTGATGAACGAAACGTGGCACCACTTCGCCATGGCGGTTAGAAGAAATGCAATGGTAAACGTTTTCATTAACGGAGAAACTGCCGCTGTATTTGACGAAAAATTATTCGGCACTTTTGCCACTGCCGACCTCTCTTTCGGCGCCAAGTTCACCTTCCAAAACGAAGAACAGGAAGTGCCTCTCACCAGCCACTTCTTCCCCGGACTCTTCGACGAGATTAGAATATGGAACAGCGCCCTGTCGAAAGAAACCGTTAAAGAAAACAGAAACAATAAACTGCACGGCAACGAAGCAGGACTGCAAGCATACTATCCTTTAGAAAAATATAACAAGGCATCCAACGGAATCATATCTACCATATCATACCGACAAAACTTATCTCTTGACGAATATCTACCCGATAATCAAACGCTGGCAGCCACAGGCGGAACACTGGTACAGGACGGAGCGCCTGTGAACGACATAAAACCCATAGAACAAGTGCCGTTAACTTTTGTTGCCTCCAACAACAAGATTGTGCTCAACATGGCGCAATCTCATTTTGCAAGAGTAGAAGGCGTTACGCTTAACATCGCCGTAAGAAACATCAGAGACCTGAGAGGAAACCTGAGTGCAGTAGAAACATGGACGGCATTTGTGCGCAGGAACCAGCTTCGCTGGGACGAAGACCCCATTAACATCGTTATGGAAGAAGGAAAGACGGTAACATTCACGGCAAGAATTATCAATATGGGAGGAACCGCTGTTAATTACATCGTTCCCTCCGACTTGCCCAGCTGGCTAACCGTAACCCCCAACGCCGGAACGTTGCCGCCAATGGGTAACAAAACGCTTACTTTCACCATTAACAACGCTATTAATGTTGGAAATTACGAACACAATATCGGGCTGTCGAGCGGAAACGGAGTAGTAGAACAGCTGCCGTTACAACTGAAAGTGCGCAAGCAAAAGCCCGACTGGGAAGTGAATCCGAACGACTTTGAAGTATCTATGAATCTGATGGGTAGAATTACCATTAAAGAACTCTTCTCGGAAGACCCCGAAGACCTGCTTGGCGCATTTATCGAAGATTTATGCGTAGGTGTGGCATCGCCCGAATATAACAGCGGCATGGGTGCATACTATGTATTTGCTACCGTTTACGGAAATTCCATTCACGTAAACAAGCCCATTACCTTCAAAGTGTGGGAAGCCGCAACCGGTGAAATTTTCCCGGCAGTACAAACCTCTATTGGCGAAACTGTCCAAAACTTCAAATTTGTTCCCAATTCAGTGCACGGCTCGCCGGCGCAACCTGTAATATTCAAGGCATTATCCGGAATCAGGCAGCAGCAAATTGCCCTGAAAACCGGATGGAATATGATATCTACAAATGTAACTTATGATGATCCGGAAATACTCGAACAGATGAAAATCTCGCTCATGGATGTGGGTGTTCAAATTAAAGGGATAGATGGTTTTATACAGCAAATGGTAAACCAATGGTTTGGTACGCTGACCGAAATTTCAGAAAAATCAATGTATTACATACAAACAACCGACAACCATACCCTGTCGCTTACCGGATACCCGGCATCTCCGCTCCATACACTGATACCGTTAAAACAAAACTGGAACTACATCGGATACACACCCAATGTGAACCTGCCGGTGATGATGGCGATGGGAGAAGCCAATCCTAAACACGGAGACATCATGAAAGACCAAACCTCTTTCACCACCTATTACGAACCAAACACCGGAAATGCATCGTGGATAGGAAACCTTACACACTTGTTCCCGGGCAGGGGATACCTCTACTTTAGCACAGACTCAACACAGAAAACCTTCTTCTATCCCGATGATACTTTCAGAGGTGAAGCCTACGACTACGAACCGATAGTGCCACTGAAATGGGAACCCAACCCACAAAACTACGAAGCCTCAATGAGTTTGTTGGCAATCGTAGCAGACGGCGACAGGGAAATGAGAAGCGAACTGTTTGAAATTGCCGCATTCAACGGAGAAACCTGCATCGGCTCAACACTGTTAGTATATGAAGAACTGTTAGACAGATACATTGGCTACCTGATGATTTACGGCAACGGCAACGAAACCGTAACCATCAAAACCTTCAATCACGCAACAGGCGCTGAGCATATCGTTACCAACCCATCGTTCCAATTCGCCCAAAACGCAATGATGGGAACTCCGGTAGAGCCCTATATAATCAACCTCTTCCAAACCACCGTTGGCATCACGCAATCCACTTCCGAAAAAGTGTCCGTGCACCCCAACCCGGCAAGAAGCGAGCTATTTATCAACCACCCATGGAACTCCATAGACCACGTTGAAGTGCTCGACATTACCGGTCGCGTACTGATCCGCCACAAAGATTTTGCTAAAAAATCTGTAAACATCTCAAACCTCGCCTCCGGAATCTATATGCTGAGGGTGATCAGTAGAGATGATGTTATTATTATAAAATTTGTGAAGGAGAATTAAGAGAATTAGGAATTAAGAATTAAGAATTAAGAGAATTAACCATTAATCATTAATCATTATGAAAATTTATAAATTTATGCAACGTATTGTTCTTTTCGTTGCTATTTTAGTAGCTACTGCTACGAGCGTGAAGGCGCAAGTAACGAACATTTCGGGCACCATTAATCTTGCCAATGGTGTAAATTATAGCACATCTACCTCCCTCAACCTTACAGGTAATGTAACTTTTGTGCTGGCAAGTGGTAACAATTCTATCATTAACATCCCTATTGTCAGCAGTTCTGCTTTTACTGTAACTGTACAGATGGCATCCGGTTTGGGACAATTACTGTTAGCCGGAGACAATACATATACCGGTACTACTACCATTAGTTCCGGTGTTAACTTATATATTGGTAACAATACATCAACCGGAGCTATAGCAGGTAATATTGTAAACAATGGCAATTTGTATTTTTACCGAAGCAGTTCGAGTTCATATACCTATTCCGGTAATATTAGCGGTATCGGATCGGTTCGGATAGAAAGCGGAACTATCATATTAGCCGGTAGTAATGCCTATACCGGAACAACCGTCATTAATAACGGCGTAATGCAGATTAGCGCTGCCAATAATGTAGGCAGCACCACTTCTACTGCCAATATAACTGTATCTCAGAATGGAGCCCTCCGCTTTATGCTGCCGGATGCTAATGTAACTTTCGGAAGAGTGATTACCGGCACCGGAAAAATTCAGGTACAAAATTCGGCTTCCTCCGGTTTTAGGTTTTTATCTCTTACAGGAAACAGCACCTTTACCGGTACAACGTCAGTAGCAGTTAATTGCAATTTATTTATCGGAAACGGCGGAACAACAGAAGCGTTAGTAGGAAATATTGTATTAACAGGTACCAACAGTGAGTTGTGGTTTAACCATACGGGCACTCTTACCTATCCGGGGGTTATTTCAAACACAGGTACAGGCAATCGAATATATAAAATGGGTTCCGGCACGGTTATCCTAACAGGCGAGAATACTTTTACCGGAGGAATATATGTTTCAGACGGCACGCTTCAGGTGGGCGATGGCACAAGCGGAAGTATTCCAAATAATCCGGCATTATTAGAGGTAAACCCCCTCGGCACACTCGCTTTTAATCCGAATAGCAGCAACTTAACTTTTACAAGAGTGATTAGTGGTCCGGGGCATGTGAGAAAATTGGGTTCAAATCTCTTAGTTTTAACCGGCGCCAATACCTACACCGGTAATACCACCATTGATGCCGGCGTGCTGCAGATTAGCGCTGCCAATAATGTGGGTGCAACAGGTTCTTATGCCAATATAAATGTAAATCAGAATGGAATCCTCCGCCTTATGCTGATAAATGATTACATGACTTTCGGAAGAGTGATTACCGGAACAGGGAATATTCAGGTTCTAAATTCATCTAATAATAATAGAACTTTGTATCTTACAGGAAACAGCGTCAGCTTTACCGGTACAACGTCAGTAGGAAATTGGTGCAGTTTATCTATCGGAAACGGCGGAGCAACAGGAGAATTAAGAGGTAATATTTCATTAGAAGGAGACGAAATTCTTTTACTTTTTAACCGTACGGGCACTATTACCTATCCGGGGGTTATTTCAACCACAGGTGAAAACAATTACATATTGAACCAAAATTCGGGTACGGTGATCCTTACCGGTGCTAATACATTTACAGGAGGGATATATCTTTCAGCCGGCACACTTCAGGTGGGCGACGGCACAAGCGGTAGTATTCCAAGTAATGAGGCGGCAATGGTGGTGCATGGCGGCGCAACACTCGCTTTTAATCCGAATAGCAGCAACTTAACTTTTTCAAGAGTGATTAGTGGAGGAGGGAGTGTGAGAAAATTGGGTGCAAATACCTTAACTTTTTCAGGCGTCAATACCTATACCGGAAATACGAACATTGAGGCAGGTACACTTGCTTTGAGCCTTGACGGCAGGATTGAATATTCTGCTTCAGTTAACCTCAACAGCGCCACTGCAAAGTTTAATATTGCAGCAGGCGTTGGTGGTAAAACCATCAAAGGTTTAAATAGTACTTTCGCGGAAGCTGAGGTAGTACTCGGAAACCGCCGCTTAACGATAGGAAATGAAGGTGCAGCAGATGGAACCGGCAGTTTTGCAGGATACTTTTCCGGCACGGGCGGGGTTATCAAAACCGGAACCGGAACGCTTACTTTGAGTGGCAACAGTAAGGCGGCAACGGGATTCTTACGCCAGAGAGCAGGCACGTTAGTGCTTAATGGCGGAGAATGGTCAGGAACCTATAACAACATCTCATCCGATGCCATCTTACTTGTTAAGGGCAACCCCATTATCGGCGCCTGTGAATTTGACGGCGGAACTATCGAGATGGATGTTACGGCAACCCCTCCCTCCAAACTCAGCGTTACAGGAAATGTAACGGCTACGGGAACCAATACCCTCTTGATTAGCGCCGCCACACCGGTAAGCGGCTATGTGCTTATAGAGGCAGCCAGCGGCATTTTACCTATAACCCATTATACAGTAGAAACAAAACCTACTTATACTAATGCTACACTTTTGACGAGCACGGATAAGGAACTGCAGCTTACGGCAAATAACCCCGTGTTGGGCGGCATAGTAACTGTTACAGGCTCTATGGTAGTGGAATCAACACTCACCGCCAACATATCAGGCTTAACCTCTAATCCTTCCGTTCCCCTTAGTGGATTAAACTATCAATGGTGGCGCGGCGGGACCATTATCCTCGGCGCAGCTGCTGCTACTTACACTACTGTACTTGCTGATGTGGGTAATAATATATATGTAGTAGTAAAAGCTGCCAACTGTCTCGGCAATGTAACTTCGGCAGGTGTGGGTCCTATCACCAAGCAAACGCAAACGGCGCCTGATGCGCCCATATTGGAGTCGGTAACGGCGCATATCATTACGCTTATTCCTGTAGCCGGTTGCGAATACAGCTGCAATGGCGGTTCCTACCAGCAATCGCCCATTTTTACCGGCTTAACCGATTATACCTCTTATACATTTACGCAACGCAAGGTAGAAACGGCAATGCAATTGCCTTCTCCGGCAAGTGCGCCGGCTACATTTAAAACTGCACCGATCACTTCTTTCTGTGGCGGAGACGGCACAAGTAGTAATCCATACCTCATTTGCTATGGTAAGGATCTGGAACTGTTGGCAAAACTTGTAAATAATGGCACGGCGCCTTACGCCACCGAAGACCTTTACTACAAACTTCAAGAAAACATTGACCTCTCAGACTACGGCGAAACATGGAACGACGGAAAGGGATGGATACCCATTGGAACATTTTCTCCAGACCGACCCTTCAGAGGCGTTTTCGACGGCAACAGTAAAGTAATCACAGGGTTGTATATCAATGCAGCCCAAGATTATGCAGGACTTTTCGGAAATATTTTAAATGGAATTATTACGAATCTCGGGATTGAAAATGTATATATTAAAGGAGGAGGATATTTGGGTGGTTTGGTAGGCAATGGATCGGGCACCATATCTAACTGTTATACCACAGGAAGTGTTAGTGGAGGTACATATGTTGGTGGCTTTGCGGGTTTTTCTACAGGGGGCGATATCTCAAACTGTTATTCTACATGCGATGTAACTGGAAATGGAGATTATATCGGAGGTTTTCTGGGACGTGGTCTGACTTATTTGTCCTATTGCTATTCAACAGGTGCTGTGGAAGGAAATAACTTTGTGGGTGGATTGGTTGGAAGTCACGGTGCCACTATTAGAAACTGTGTAGCTGCCAATGCGGATATTACTGCAACGGGTACAATTAACCGTGTTGCAAGAATAACAAGCGGTTCCTTAACCAACAACTACGCCAACGAAACCATGTTAGTAAACGGTGTTACGGTAAGCGGCGGCGGATTGAATAATACAAACGGCGCAAATGTAAGGATGACAACCCTCACAACCCTTGCTTTCTACCATACCTCTTCCAATTGGGATATCTCCCCTTGGGATATTGGAACCGCTACAAGCAGTTGGGCTATTTGCGAAACCGAATTTCTGCCCCATTTAAGATGGCAGGGAATAAACTGCACATCATTTATTCCTGTAGTTAGCATCACGGATCTTCCCACAACGGCTACAGCGGGCACTCCGGTTACAATTACCGGTACAGTATTTCCGAGCAATGCCACCAACCAAACTATTAAGTGGAGCGAAGTTGATTTAGGAACCACCGAAGCCCTCCTCTACTACAGCGACGAAGAAAATGCGTATATTTTCAACCCGCTCTACGGTGGTGTGGCAACTCTAAGTGCACACATTATGAACGGAATAGCAATAGGCAGCGACTATTGGCAAGATATTGAAATTGCTGTTAAAACCATACCCGTTACGGATATAACAGATGTTCCCACAACGGGAGTAGCCAAAACTCCGTTATTGCTCACAAGTACCGTACACCCGGAAAACGCCACTTTCCAAACCATTACATGGAGTGTAGTGAACCCCGGCATCACCGGCGCTACCATTACCGGAAACACCCTCCACACAACAAACGGCGGGACAGTATCGGTTAGAGCCACCATTACGAAAGGAACTTCAATGACCGAAAACTATACCAAAGATTTCAATATTACCATAACAATCATACCGGTTGAAGATATTCTATCCTTGCCGGACAAAGCCATAGCAGGCACGCCCCTGCCGCTGACGGGAATAGTTACCCCCTCAAACGCCACTAACCGCATCGTTACTTACAGTGTAGAAACCCCCGGCACAACCGGCGCCACGATCTCCTCCTCAGGAGATGGAACGTGGATTTTCAACACCACCGCAGCAGGAACAGCCACAGTAAAAGCATCAATTCTTCACGGATTGGATGTGGGAACAAGTTTTGTGAAAGTTTTCCCCATTACAGTATCTTATCAGGCAGTTACAAATATTATTAATATTCCAACCGAAGCAACCACCAACATTCCGTTGTCATTAGCTCCGCAGATAATACCGTCGAATGCTTCCTATAAAACGATTGAATGGTCGGTTACGAATGCGGGAACTACCAACGCCACGATCTCCTCCACAGGCGGTGGTGGTGGAGGGATTTTCAATGCCACAGGAGGAGGCATTGCAACTATCAGGGCAACCATTCAAAACGGTGTATCCGTGGGAACAAGTTACACGCAAGAATATAATATTAATGTTAATATAGTTCCGGTTACCAACATCATTAACGTTCCCACTATAGCAGCCACAAACAAGTCGCTGCTATTAACAGGGACCGTACTTCCGCCCGCCGCCACTTACAAAACCATTCAATGGAGTATGGTAAATGCGGGCACAACCGGCGCCACCATCTCCTCCTCCGGCGAGAGTGAAGAGTGGTTTTTAAACGCTACTGCTGCCGGAACAGCAATCGTAAGGGCAACCATTATTGACGGATCGCAGTTAGGCACAAATTATACGAAAGATTTTACGATTAATGTAGAGCAGAAAAAATGGCATCCCAACCCCGAAGATTACACAGCCAGCATGACTATGATAGCAGTAGTTCTCCACAGCGGCATCGAAATGAGAAGCGACTCCTTAGAGATAGGAGCATTTCACGGAGAGGTGTGCAGAGGAGCAACGAAATTAGTTTACCAGGCATCTTTTGACAGATACTTCGGCTTTTTGATGATATATGGAGATAACAATGAGCAAATTGCACTGAAAGTGTATGACCATGCCACAGAAGTAGAATATAGTGCAATAAATCCGCCGTTAACTTTCTCATCAAACACAGTAATAGGCACACCAATAGCTCCTTACGCAATAAATATAGTTTCACAGGCTCCGGTCATCACCACGCAAAGCCTTCCCAACGGCACAGCAAACGTTGCATACAGCCAACCCCTTACTGCCACCGGCGCACAGCCCATGACATGGACATTTATCAGCGGGAATTTTCCCAACGGACTAACCCTTGAAGCAAACGGCGTAATATCCGGCATCCCAACAACCACCGGAACTTTCATTTTTACCGTCAGAGCATCAAACATTTTAGGGTTTGACGAAAAACAAGTGTCAATAACTATTGAGCAACTCGTACCCGTCATCATCATCAGCCTCCCCGTTACACAGACGCAAGCCACGGTACCCTTAGAATTATCCGCCATCGTTTTCCCATTCAACGCCACCTTCCAAACCATCGTTTGGAGTGTTGTTGATGCAGGAACCACCGGCGCATCCGTTTCCCCCGCCGGCGGAGGTGGGGGGTGGATTTTTACCGCCACCGCAGCAGGCACTGCCACCATAAGAGCTACCATAGAAAACGGAATAGCCATAGGCACGCCTTACACGCAAGATTTCTCTATTACGGTTAACCCTCACAATTTCTGCGGCGGCAACGGCACAGAAACAAACCCATACCTCATCTGCACCGCAGAGGATCTGGCACTGTTGGCAACATATATCAATGCAGGAAATTCAATATATAACGACAAATATTACAAACTTAATAACAATATTGACCTCTCCGATTACGGCGCAACCTGGAACGACGGAAAAGGATGGATACCCATTGGAACATTCGAACTAAATAGTAATCCTTTCCAAGGCGTTTTTGACGGCAACGGCAAAGTAATTACAGGATTGTATATCAACAATACAGCCCCATATTTTAGGGCAGGAGTTTTTGGATATATTGAAAACGGAACTATTAAGAATCTCGGGGTTGAAAATGTAAATATTACAGCAGGAGTAGGATTTTATGTTGGCGGTATGGTAGCACTTCTTGAGAATAGCAATATATTCAATTGTTATGCTACCGGAAGCGTTAGCGGAGATGAATCCATTGGCGGGTTGGTGGGAGGCACTTATTCGAGTAGCATATCCAACTGCTATTTCTCAGGTAACGTTAGTGGTGCAGGCACTACCGGCGGATTATTGGGATATTCTGAAGGCAGCGCTATAGTAAATTCTTATTCTACCGGTAGCGTTACCGGAGGTTACTACGTTGGCGGATTAGTGGGACTTCTTGAAGCTTCTTTTAATAATATAATAGAATATTGCTATTCCACTACTAATGTTAGCGGAACTAATTCAGTTGGCGGATTAGTAGGAGCAGAGAGCGGTACTATAAGAAACTGCGTAGCGGCAAACAGTACAATTACAGGTCCGTATAGTGGTCGTATTGTCGGGGATGATTTCGGCATTGTCTTAATCAACAACTACGCCAACGAAGCGATGTTAGTAAACGGCGCCACGGTAAGCGGCGGCACACTGAATAATAAAAACGGCGCTAATGCGTCCTTCAAGCCCTTAAGAACCTTAGAGTTCTACAATACCTCTACCAACTGGCACACCGCCCCTTGGGATATTGGAACATCTACAAGTATTTGGGCTATTTGCGAAGAAGAATCGCTGCCCCATTTAAATTGGCAGGGTATTGAGTGCAGTGCGTTTATTCCTGTAAGCAACATCACGAACGTACCCACAACGGCTACAGTGGGAGCTCCGCTTACACTTACCGGTACGGTATTTCCGAGCAACGCCACCTTTCAAACCATAACGTGGAGCATGATTAATGCCGGCACAACCGGTGCCACCATCTCCCCCGCCGGCGAGATTTTTACTGCAACCGCAACAGGCACAGCCATCGTAAGAGCTACCATAGCAAACGGAGCAGCTATAGGCTATCCTTACACGCAAGATTTCTCTATTACGGTAGAATCTTACAATTTCTGCGGCGGAAACGGCACAGAAACAAACCCATATATCATCTGCACAGCAGAGGATTTGGCTCTGTTAGCAACCTTTGTAAATGCAGGAAATCAGGATTTTAACAGCAAATACTACAAACTCAACAACGATATTGACCTCTCCGCCTACGGTGAAAGCTGGAATGACGGAAAAGGATGGATACCCATTGGAACAGCAGGATATCTTAATTTTAATCCTTTCAGAGGCGTTTTTGATGGAAACAGTAAGATAATTACAGGATTGTATATCAATAATACAGCCCAAAGTTATGCAGGTCTTTTCGGAAATGTTAATGCAGGAACTATTACAAATTTGGGGGTTGAAGATGTAAATATTTCAGGAACATATTGTGTCGGCGCTTTAGTGGGTTATGTTAATAATACCTTTGTAGAGAACTGCTATGCTACCGGTAACGTTAGCGGAAGGATGCAAGTTGGGGGATTGGTGGGAAGTGCCTCGATGGGCAGCATATCCAATTGCTATTTCTCAGGTAATGTGAGCGGAGAGGAATATATGGACTCGGAATATATTATGCACGTATCTGAAAATGTAGGCGGATTAGTGGGAGATGCTTGGGAATTAAGTATCGTAAACTGCTATTCTACCGGTAGCGTTATTGGACACTATGCATGTAGCGGATTGTTAGGATATTTTGCGAGTTGTTACGTAAAATCTTGCTATTCCACTGCCGCCGTTAGTGGAGGTTGGTGTGTTGGTGGATTGGTAGGGTATGGAGACGTAGAATATGGAGGGGCAGGAACTATAAGCAACTGCGTAGCGGCAAACAGTACAATTACCGCAACGTCAATATCTGTTAATCGTATTATAGGGTCTGCTAACAACTTTGTTCCCACTAACAACTACGCCAACGAAGCCATGACGGTAAATGGCGCAATCATCACTACCGGCGCTCATAACAATGCCAACGGTGCCAATGTTTCCCTCATGTCCTTAATGTCATTAGCCTTCTACAACACCCCTACCAACTGGAACACCGCCCCTTGGGATATAGGAAGCTCTACAAGCAGTTGGGCTATTTGCGAAAAAGAATCGCTGCCCCATTTAAGTTGGCAGGATATTGAATGTACACCCCTTCCGGTAGTTTCGCAAACCATAGAGCTGAAAACCGGCTGGAACTGGGTATCTGCCAATGTATTGAGCGCATCTCCTTCTATTTTAGCCCAAATGCAAACATCGCTTGGGGTGGTAGGAGAACAGATTAAGGGTTATACTCAAGTCTCCGTGAATTTTGGAGTATTTTGGTCAGGAACCCTTGGGGCAATATCAGAAAAAGAGATGTACCAAATTAAGGTCAAGTCGAACCATTCACTTCTACTTACCGGCATACCGACAGACCCTGCCACCACCCCTGTTCCCTTAAATAGCGGCTGGAACTGGATTGGTTACATACCCAACTTTTCGGCAACCCCCTCTTACGCTTTGGAGGGAGCAGCACCGCAAATTGGAGACCAGATAAAGAATGATAAGGGCTTTTCAACCTATTTTGGGTTCTCATGGATAGGTAGCATACAGGATATGAACCCCGCCGGTGGTTACCAGTATTTCTCAAATACTGCAGCGCTAAAAACTTTCTATTATCCTTCCTCCACATCAAAGAGTACGATTGTAGAGTACCAACCATCTTATGAATTGAAACGGACACACCAATTTGGGCGTTACCCAAGTAACATGACCGTTACTGCCGTTGTAGCAAAAGACAACAAAGAGATTTTGGGCGACCATTTAGAGATACAGGCGTTCTGCGGCAACGAATGTCGCGGCTCTATAGTAATGCGCTATGAAGAAGTATTAGACCGCTATTTAGGGTACTTGATGATTCACGGCGAAGGCGACGAAACGATTTTCTTAAGAGTGTTCGACCATCTCACAGGCAAAGAGTATGCGGCAGAAAATCTTCCCTTCCGCTTTATTACCGATCAGATAGTGGGTGGTATAGATAAACCCTATATGGTTAATTTAGGAACAGAAACAGTAGGCATTGATAATGAAACTACCGGTTTGCAAGACATATCCATCTATCCCAACCCAACAACAGGACTATTGACAATTGACAATGGACAATTGACAATTGACAATGTAGAAATTTTTGATGTTTATGGTAGAAAAATATCATCTCATCGTCTCATCATCTCATCATCTCATCAGCAAATAGATGTGTCGCACTTAGCAAAAGGCATCTATTTCCTAAAAATCCGTACAGAAGCAGGGGAGGTGGTGAAAAAGGTGGTAAAGCAGTAAGGCAATGACATTTTGTTCAATTGTAGAGACGTGGCATGCCGCGTCTCTACCGCCCAATTATTGGGGCTGTCTTTTTAAGGCAGCCTTTTTTTTGGT
>Ga0123354_10002889_pt1 | contig 23290 bp, 6 predicted proteins | sample TergutLab28metaG_2_FD_97872 | JGI IMG/M metagenome (GOLD analysis project Ga0123354, IMG submission 97872) | Labiotermes labralis P4 segment gut microbial communities from Petit-Saut dam, French Guiana - Lab288 P4 | ecosystem: Host-associated > Arthropoda: Insects > Digestive system > Gut ... | reverse complement strand
GTCTAATAAATTCCTTTCAAAAACAGAAGGAAAAAACGGGAAAGAAACTTGTTTCATTCAACAAAATTGCCTCCAAACTAAACATTCGTCTAATAAATTCCTTTCAAAAACAGAAGGAAAAAATAGGAAAGAAACTTGTTTCATTCATCAAAATGGCCTCCAAACTAAACATTCGTCTAACAAATTCCTTTCAAAAGCAGAAGGAAAACATGGGAAAGAAACATGCGTCATTCATCAAAATGGCCTGCAAACTAAACATACATCTACTGCTTCCGACAATAACAAACCAGCGCTTATTATGCAAAAATAATGCATCACCACTGTGGATATACAAAGAAAAACAAAAGGACAAAAGCAATTGACAATACTGCAGTTTTCGAGACACTCATTACATTTGAATACTTCAACATGTCATGTTGCGAGATTTTGTATATTGCCATCTCTGTGAAGTAAGAGTATAAATAAAAAACTTATTTTCATATGCTAAAAGCAAAAAGCGATCCTGATGCGCACTGCCTATAACAAAAATAACACACAGACAGAAGTGTCTACATGATGCAAATTTTCGAATTTCGCAGCGGTGCAGCTGAGATCTTCGTTCTTCTGAGATGTGCCGCTTTATGTAACGAGTCAATAATACTGGTGACTTCACTACAACTATACAGTTACTTCTTCCCTCAGTATGGGTAAGTAATTACTATCAGTCCGCCACCAAATGTGGCTATTTCAAAGTGATCGTCAGTCGAACAGCCTCACGACGAAGAGGTCTGTGATTCAGTACTGTTAAACCGTTGCATATTATTCACACTGACAGAACATACTTTATAAAAATGTGAGAAGACAAAAAAATTCCATTCAATTCTTATTTAATAACAAGGTGAGTCAACAGCAAAGTGGCCAATACAGACACAGCACGATATACAAACAACAACACTAAACCTTTGTTAATTTATACAAACTTTTTTTTGCTCTAATTGTGACGTGTTTCTACCCACTAATTCTTTGTAGCTGTAGAGGGTTAATGTTGCACTTGATCACAATAACACATACACACACACACACACACACACACACACTCGGTAGGCCTCCTCAGGACGAGGAATCAGCCCGTCGCAGAGACCTCTACCTGAACACATACAACATTCGCAACAGACAGACAGCCTTGCCCCCGGCGGGATTAAAACCCACAATCACAGCAAACGAGCGGCCGCAGACCCACGCCTTAGACTACGCGGCCACTGGGATCGGCATTCATACGATATATGCCTCTAAAATGCCACACACACATCATATTACTGAAACCATATATGAATGAATGACTGACGGTGAGTCTGCTGGGCGATAAAATCATGACTGATATCGACGTGGCGTTCTTAATCTTATGCGCACCGAAACTAGGCGAACAGTAAACTGTTGGACTTGCAAGGGCGATTGTGTTAGTAATGCAGGAAGACACTATACAAGATGAGATGAATTATGTATGCGAGTACTGAACACAAACAGCCGCGCTGTAATGGCAAACACGTCTCAGAAAAAAAGCCTTCGGGACACTGGGATACCTTCAACAGGCTAAGAACACAACCTCGATGTTAACATCTACAAATGTTTTGTCTTTTTACTGATTCAAATCCATACAGAACCGACGTAACAGAACAGAAGACGAAGAGCTTTAGAACTTATGTTCAATAAAAATTGACAGTACGGCAAAATCAAGGATGGATGGTCCAGGCACGTGACTGACGGGGAGATAAGAAATATATAGAAATTGCAGTACGGAAATTGAAGCACAAAGACCATTTGGACCAGACACATGTGGTACGATAATATCAGAATGGATGTTACAGAAAAAGAATGCAAGGATGCGAAGTAGCTTCAACTCAATCATGACAGGGCCCATTTGTGGTATCTTGTGAGCAGGCAATGCATTTCAAGTTCCAAACAGTATGAAGAATTTCTTTAACCAGCTGCGCGACCAGGATCGTCTCAAGAAGGAGCCTGATATATGGAATCAGTACGTAATATCGGATCGGCACGCCAAATATTAGCTGAAATTTCACAAAGCGAATCATTAACAGACCTTCAACATTATATTCCTGAAAATATCAACAAAACGAAGTTTCATTCTTTTAAACGAAAACGCAATACAATAAGGATCCGAACTATATTTATTACTGTCGAGTCAAATTTATATGCAGTAAGAAGAAAACAGTTTCATGTGAAGCAGAGCAAAGAGACATTCCGTGACAGTTTAAGAGCTCCTCGTCTTGAAGAGCGTTTCTCTTCAACAGCTTGTCTTCCTTCCAATATCGGCACACTTTTTTTTACCACTATGTTCCCGTAGTTGCCTTCCAATTTTGTAAAAGTCTGCAGACATGCCGGTATGCAAAATCTCTACACAGAGGGGCCTATTACCATTAAGAATCCTTATTAGAAGTTCAGGAGTTGTCAACATGAATCCGCACAAAAAGTCAATCTTTCAAGCAGCAAACAAATTAAGTTCTTCATTTAAGCTGGCGAATCCAGAGATTAATGCAGCCAGTATCTTTATATTGTTTCCCGAAAATTTCTAATAATAAAAATATAGAGCGGGATGCAGTTAAGTTCCACTAACCGAACTACACGCGGAGAGAGGCACGCCGGACAGGGACACATGATCAGTCTACAAACGTCCCTTCCTTTCAAGAAACAAGATTGAAAGCCATTAGTGTAATACTGGGAGTACAGTAATGTTAAACCATTCGAGATCCGTATCATCCCGGATGCTACAAACGAAAGGAGCGAATGTTAACTACAGTCCTTCAGTCTACACAATAGGTCGAATATCCTGCTCAGCAGAACAAGCAGCTACCTATTATTTCAAGACGTCGTATTAACAGCAAAGAATATGTAACGCCCGTTGAAAGCGACATAATAGAAGTAAGTAACGAGACCGATGCTGTTATTAACACTGTAAGCACTTGTAACAACTTCGTGGTGACGACCAAAATTCGCCTGAAAGGACTGAGGAAAACCATGTATTAAGTATTTGTTTTTCAACAAAGTTATTCCCTTCTAGTTTTGTGGTCCCCGTTTGTGTCCCTCTTTCAAAATATTGATAAAAGCGTATTCATCATTCACGATACCATACCCGTGTATTTATGTAGAACTAAGGTTAAAAGAAGAGTACAATTACTCTTATGCACGAACCTTATTCCAAGTTCGATGTACTCGTACCTATACATTACACATGCGTGCAGATAATATACATCAGACGTCACCGCTGATATTTAAGGATTTGTCCAACCTACTACCTAGGCTTGTCTCCCGGCGTAGGATAAATCGGCGTAAAATGTCTGCTGCCAGGAAGTGAAAGCTTGCTTCACGTCGGGGCCTGCTGCAAATCGCTTGCTAGCCAGGTGCACCTTAAGGGGCCCTGAGAAATGGACCCGGGCACACTACTGCAAGCGGACTTGTAACTGGTTACGGCGGTACGTGTTACGACTGCACGCCATGCAACGCATCTTTAAGCGGCTAAGATCTACAGCACTCCCGCTCATTAATTGAAACGCTGTTACGTGTTGGGATCCATCACTCCATTATTATTTGATGCCGGGAACACAGTCTTGACGTCTCGGCGATACACTGGGGAGATGACGTGAATACCGTACGGATCTCGTGAAAGGAGTGCCTTATCACAGCACACTACATGTCAACATCCCTCTCAGTTCTGCCAATAATTCAGAGCCTTCTCTGAATGACCTATAGTTGTACACGCATTTATATGCAATACGCGCCATGATTCTTACGCGCGTTCGCAAAATTGCGAAAAGCGAGTAGTTTCGTCATGTCCGTCGGTCTCGCCGTCCGCCCGCCCGCTTGGAACAACTCGACTCCCACTGCACGGATTTTCACGAAATTTGATATTTGAGTTTCGAAAATATGTCCATAAAATTCAAGTTTCATTGACATCTGACAAGAATAATGAGTACTCTGCATGAAGACGTAGACGTTTGTGCATTTACGGTAACAATCGCTGAATTCATCCGAGAATAAAAAAATTCTTCTCACAAAAGTTGTAAAGAAAATCAAGACACGTTTTATGTTCAATAACTTTTATTTTTACGAAAATCGTGCCGTTTATGAGATAGTGTGGAAAAATACTGTACAACCGGACAGACCACAAATGACAACATAATATGGCGCATGCGCTTCACATGCTGTATAACTAAAACAACTGCTACAAACACACACTCAGAATAAGTAATACTTATTGCTTTTCCATGGCAACAATACTTGTGCGAAAGCACCTCGGCATGTACTCTGCCTGTTTTGTTTTGGTACTGGTAAGTGCACGCGTTTAACAAAAACAAAAAACTGGACTACACGTACGTAAGTAGTTCGGACTTCACACCCCACTGTTGTACACATGCTAATCACTCCAAGGTGGAATACACACAGGGAGCTTCTCACACTACTCGTTACAGAGGCACGCTCAGTAGAATATGAACACATGTTATCTGTGTACAAAGACAATACTAAGTAATCGTTACGGTTGAAAATATTTTCCACAAATCAGCAAAGTTACAGAGCGCCCCACTAATACACTCGAAATCAGTCACAATGATTACAGGAAGATTATGCAGTAATACTGATACATGTACAGGCATACGAGTACATCACCAAAGTTAATGTAAAGATAACGAAAATCAAGATAGTACGATTCCAAAAAAAAAAAAGAGGCATAGATGAGAATGAAAAAGTAAAGAAGTCTAAGACAATTGTGTAAACACCCCGCGTACCCTTATGCGAGTTTCAGATAGAAGGCTGGGGGTATCTTATCATCTATACATATCGCCTTCAGGAGAATGCAATTCTACAGAATTTGGCAGCGTGTGAAGTACACTAACTGCCAGAATGGTCTAATAATCGGGTATAACTGATTATAGTAAGTACAAATGCTTGTTGAGCTTTAACGATGAAAATAATGGCCGGTATTTCGACCGAATGCCACCCGAATAATTACAGAGCATGTGTAAGATTACTCTAGATCAGCCTCTGTCTGGAGTCAAGGAATTACGAAACCCAACTTACTCAAATGTCGAACGAGTCGCACGCCGTAAAAATGTGTCTACGAAGAGAACTAGACTGTTGGGTTACCTCAAGGACAGAAGCTCGACAGTTAATTATTGTTATCATTTAGGGTTTAATCTCCTGCCTACCTCTTCATAACCCCGGCAGTTAATACAGCGTCGTAACAAAAATTTAATAAATAAACACCGCGGTTTTCCGACATCTTTTCAGTTTAGCAAGCTGAACACATGGCACCGAGTGCTTGACGCATCTGCATTACTACTAGCACAAAGGCGATTAGTCGAAATTCCGCATCAGCAAGCCCTACAGGCAACCTAAATGCACGGAACTAAGTGCGATTACAGTAACACTGACTGAGGTCTGAAACAGAAACATTACTGGCAGCTAAATAAATAAATAAATAAATAAATAAATAATAATAATAATAATAATAATCCATGTGATTAGTCACTCGTGGAATTACTCCAGTCAGTTTATATCTACTACTTCTGCAATTTCATACACCAAATAATCATCCAAATACAGATGGAGATCTCCCCCTGCTGAAGTTAGACTTCGTTGAGTCAATTATTGATACAGAAATCCATGGACAACACCCTTGGCTGCCTCTCGCAGGTAGACTGGAATTCGAAAGGGAAGGTGGGATGGTATTAGGGGTAGAGAAGACGCAGGCTTCATTACAGAAATCGAATGGGGGGTTTGAGGTGGAGGGTTCTGCTAATTAATTAGAACTAAACTTGCAAGTCAGCAAGCATGGGACTTATGGTACAGTCGTTTGAACCTCATTTTGAAATAAAACTTGGATTTAACTCTTTTAATCATAGCAACACGGCGCTTCATTTCAAAATATTTTTTTGTACTTCAGATGTTTTTTCAAAATGCGCAGATCCGACTGTACTACAACCAAGTCTAACATAAAATTAAAACCGGGTCTGAATGACCTATAGATAGTAACATTATATAGCTTATTCCATCCTGCAGCATACTTTACAATATCCTGCAATACTATTAATTTGTCGACAAGAACGAATATAAATATTAATATCCGTTTGACGTATAATATTCAGATTTAATACATACATACATACAAAACCTGAAAGGCGTGGAAAAAGAAGTAAGAAAAAGAGGCATGTTGAAGAGAAAATTACTGCAGGAGTTCAGAAACTGTTTCCATTTCATGAGAACATTTCTCGCTCAGAAGAAGGAAACGACTTATTTACAATACTCTGCAGGATAAGGTCTGTACCTTCAATACGAACGATAGGAAAATATATCTTACTCCTTCTTCAAACTGAGTTCAAGGAACAGACACAAATATCTGTGATTTTTCTAAAGAAAAATAGCGGAAGCACTTACCATTGCAAACAGAAATAAGATTCAAAAGACCGCGTTCATTTATTGAAGACATATGCAATTCACTCCAAACTTTTTTTTTTAAATCTGAAAGGTATTTTGTGTAATAGAAACGCCATTCGCAAGCGACACAGAATAAAAGTGGCTACTCTCTCCCACATCTTTTTGGAGACCGAACAGCGAACACTATGACTCCGAGTTTCAACTGGGATAAATTTTGAAGTGGAACAGATATTTGACTTTCCACACAGTCTCATTTTGTCAAAAGCACACATGGTTTCGGAAGCGGGTCACGCTTTCGTCATCAGGTAATATACACACGTACACGCAATCCTGAAACATACTCTATTGGTCTTAATGTTTTCCATACCTTCCATGCATTAGACCATTGGCCTCCAACATTTTTATGGCAAAGAGCCATGCCGGTTATTGCTGGCCGCGTCGCGGGCCGCACGTGGAAAAATAACTGTAACTGGTACACCGGGCCGCCTATATTATTTTGTAATTTTTGTAGTGTACATACAATTTACAAATGTGACCACGGGCCGCGCGTTAGAGACCCATACATTAGAACATTACAACCAAGAGGACCAACCAAATGCACTTGTCAATTTGCTGAAATTATTATTTCACATATCACGTACTACAAGTTTCGGCCCAGTCTGTTGCATATAATAAACTCACTAATATACGTCAGCACAACAAATATTTATTGGAGCAAGAGGCTACATGTTTCGACCTGTTAACAGGTCATCATCAGGCCTCCAGCAAAATAAGTCAAAGGTGCTGTTAAGAAATTGGGACCCCCAATGTTTTTTATAGTTGTGAACAAATATAAAAAACCACTCTGTTGCGTCAATTGAATATAGATAGCCTGTATCTACATTAATATCATACCATCGTCAGAAATTTTTAGAATTGTATATTGAGGGTGGAAGATAGGGTGGTGATTTTTGGAGAACGTCCTAGGAAAACGAATGTTGGGAACAAGACACACAGTACTACAAAATGTGCCACTTCACGCGTTTTAAGTTAAGTTTCAGAACGCGCCTATTCGTTGTAGCATGTACGATTTCAATCAACAATTCGCAAGCCATAGGAAAGATTTCGACGAAATGCGGCCTGGTAAGCTCATACCAAAATCAAGACATGCAGCGTGTAAGTCTATATATTGTGTATAAGAGTATTATGCTACATTAATTGAACTTTTACTTACAGACCCAATATACAAGTCGTACGTACAAGTATTTGTTAGACAAAGTAAGTTTCTATTGTGCCTACGATATTTCGTGCTACAGTCGACACTACTGTAAATAATACAATAAGCTGCCACTGTTATCGATTTACAGGCGGTATTTACATTACATATTGCATGCCTTTTATACGTTGCGCCCTCCAGCAGCCTCCTGTCCAACATTTATGTGCGGACTAAAGAAAGGGAGGTAGTTTAAAAAAAAAACTAATATGAAGGCTTCTCTTGGGAACGCCAGAAATTTATATAACCATTTCCTAACGACAAACCAACGAAGTTGGACAATGTCCATTGCTTGCGAGACTTGCAGAAAATCTAAATAACAGTTACATTTCGTGAGATATAAATCTTACTCTGTCGGGAGGTGAGAGCGGCCAAACGCCAAAGGTTGAAACCAATCCTCAAAGTGTTTCTATCTTTGTCTCTCGCACAGTCTGGCGGTATGCCTATAGCTACAACACTCCTTTAACAAACATGTGAAGTAAATTAGTTATGTTATTTAGGAGTTTCTAGTATACCGTACAGCCTGGCTTATAAATGTCTATTGTCGCTGTCTGCCAAAATTCTGTAACACGGACACACAACCCGCAACCTGGTACCTGTGAAGCTCACCTAAGCCAGCTAGTATGGTTGCTTGACGGCAGATAATCTGCTTCTAATTTCGATAAATACTGATCAAATGCTGTATATTTAATTTGTGTCACTCCGTACAGATCCCTTCTTGTGTATCAAGATCGCTTATTGCTCCTAAAGCACGGATGGGTGGGAATTAGGAACGAGGCAAATTTCAAAATGAAACAACAACCAAAACCACCACAACCACCAGCACCACCACCACCACCACCACAAGCACTGGTAGCAAACTGAGATAAACACTTATCAGTATGAATCAAATATTAAAACCGGTCGTCTGTGTCATGACACTTTGCAGTTCCTTTGGTGGCTGCCGACGTTTCGGAGAAAAATAATAACTCTGTTACGCTGTATAATCACAATACAAGTTACAGACCTAATGGAAAACGCCAGTTGCCCAAATCAGTAGTACTCAAACTTAAAAAGTGATGCTTCCAGACGGATCTGATTTTCTTTTAAATGGAAACTCCCACGTTATTATCGCTGGACCTACATCCCCTACGCACGCCTTTAAACACACCAGAAGAGGTTATGAACTAAAATTACGTGTGTTATATACGGGTTCGGAATACAGAATATCACGCTGTCTCTCTACTGCCCAAGAATACAACCTCAAAATAAGTGTCAGGGTTCTTGTTTTGTCGCTCAGGCATTCTAACAAATGCACAGATACTGCAACACGAAAGCAGAGACCGCTGAACAGTTCCCAAAACAAACACTGTGGCGATGAAGCTTTTACAAATAATGCTTATAATGTTGAAAACAAGCAGCAGCTGCTCTTGTATACGAGACGAATGCAATACGTGTGAAGCGAATAACGTTAATTCAGGGCTAACGTAATGAAGCTGAGTCACCACTGGAAATCAAATTGTATCTTCTCTCTCTCTCTCTCTCTCTCTCTCTCTCTCTCTCTCTCTCTATATATATATATATATATATATATATATATATATATATACACACACACGTCAATCTAAAACACTCGTACAAATATACTGTGTGTTTTTTTTTTTAAATCAGTGACTATGCGATGGACAAACAAAGTGCACGGGTTTGTTAGCCGACGCTTTGCTTTCAAATACAACGTACTCGTGTAATTACACCCGGCATATTTCGAATTGAATTCAACTCTTCTTCAGGGGGTTGTCACGTCACATAATGATAATGAAAGAATTGTATACAACAAGATTTGTATGTTCTTATAGCGCGTACGTAACGTCCACCTGAAGCTGAGTGAATGGAGTGGATGGAGCTATATATCTAATCCCCCATATGCCTACACGGTGCGCACAGGGACAACCTTACTTTACGTTGCTTTCCTTTCACTGTCAAAATATAATATGAATATGTATTAAAACAACTTATTTATGCATAAACCAACATTACGTTAGAAGCTGTTATGCATCTTAAAAGAAAGTGTTCCGTCCCGCATATTAAACAGCTGAAAAACCTTTCCTTACATTAAAGTATTATGTAAGAGGTGTACTGTAGTTCAACAAGTAGGTACCGTCTTATCTAGTGGTTGTGGAGGAAGAGGAAGTTAAAACACGATAAGGCATCTCGACGCAGTGCGTCCCTTGCCCTCACGAAACATTCGGTCTAGGTTCAGGCAACAGTAATTACACTGGACTTAACCGCTGGAATGAGACCGACGCACACGGATCACGTAACAAGTCACTCGTCGCAGCGTAGACGGTGTCGCAGGACCCTCCGCCGGTGCAGCATGGACGTAATCTGAACAGCTATCATTTTGGGCGTCGAACTTTTGATTTGAGACCAGCATCGGTTAAGATGGGGCTGATGGTTCTAAAACCAAAAAGGATCGTTTCCATTTAAGACACAACAATTCCAACGACCATTTTAAGCTTCAAACTTTTTCTTCGAGCGTTCTGGCAAAGACTGGGATATTTCTGAAGTGCAAATAAGGAAGGCGAGAAATGTTGTTCTTTTTAGGCATCTGAGGCGGAGGCCATTGTAAGGTTAGCAGACTTATGGGGGTTTAAACTGCATACTTGCGTAGGTAGACACCGAACTTTATGGGTAAGATTTGCTTCCACCTTCAGGGCGAAGATATGGGTCTCCATTAGAAACCGAACTGACTGATCAGCAGCGATGTAAGCATAGAGTGGAATGACAGATCACAGCCGACAGTTGTGTGAAGGACGGTAGGTAATTTGATTTCGTCTGTATGAAACATACGTCACTTGTCGCGTCGCTCCGCCCGCTCGCCAGAAATTCCAACGTCACTGAAGCGCCAACATAAACAGGTTTCGCATGCACGAACTGCCAGTATTCACTGTCGATAACGACTAAATCCGACAAATTCGTTTCTGCTAATGAAGCAGTACTAACAGGTTACAGTTATTACATTGCCTGTAGAAATAAACGCTGAGGAAATAGCAACGAGACGACCAAATTGTTGAAAGGACAGAGGAGCATTCATGGATTCACATTTCGTATTCTAATAATAAAACCAACGAGATGCACTAATTTCTCAAATTTATTTTTGGAATAGAAGTTTACATGTTTCGGACAGGTTTTATGTCCATCATCAGGAGTCTAGTACTGTATACACAGCAATACGTGTATAACATATACCTACTGTTGTGTGTACAGTGCTGGACCCCTGATGATGGACAGAGAAACTGTCCGAAACATGTAGAGTTCTATTCTAAAATAAATTTGAGAAATTAGTGCATCTCGTTAGTTTTATTACAAGAATATATAACGATGCACGGTCCTCCGAATGTCAAATTCACATTCCGTAGAGAAGTATTTATGAATATAATGGCCTGAATACTGAACCCATACATTTTTCTGAAATTAAGGATTATTATTAAGAAATAAACTCAAAGGTAATACTGACAGCAAAAAGCTACAGTTGCAGGGACAAAAATTTGTCTCTTAAAGTATTTTTCTTCACTGAAGCCATTGACAAGGATCGAGACCATAAACGCAATAATCTCAGGGCTGCCACCCTGTGTCCCCTTCATTTCCTCTGCTGTAACTAGCCTGAAAGTAGTATTTCACTGCGTCAGTCTATTTCAACTACATCGTACACTGCTAAAAAGTAGGCGTCTTAAAAAAGGCAATATGTTTCGGCATTTGTATACCATCGCACTCTGACACACAGAGTGTTCGGCAACGTAATGGCCATACCGCTTTAGAAGCGTGCTCTACAACTCGTTTGGAACAACAAATTAAGAAACTATACCCCGTTTCGACAGTGTTACCAAGTTACGCGTTAATGATGTGAGCTGGCGGTGCGTAGCTTTGTGGTGTTCGTCCTGGCACTTGTAGGTTTTGACTTTCTTTTCTTCTGAAGCCATTTACAAACCAAGAATAATTCCGCGAATTATCATCGATTCAGGCAGGTTTTCACAGATGTTAACCAAATCTTAATTTCGTCGACGGCTTCTAGTAAAAATCCCCATTTGAAAATTTGTAAAAGTGAAAAATTTACCATTGTAATAACTGTGCACTTGTGGCACCCAGCAAATTACAATTACATATATGTATTACATTTTATCTTCTTTTAAATTTGAATGATAGCTCGATTATGGCCAATTGTGACCGAAACATGTAGTTGTTCTTTTGAATACACATAGTTGTGTTGGACGGATTAGTTAAAGATTTGTTACTGAAAAACACCCGACATAAACTTAAATGGATTTAAACTGTTGTGATTATAATAACAAAGATATAAAAAAACTGAGTTGTGATCGACGGATTTTTTCTATATCTTTGTCGCGACATAAAATTTCTCGAAACCCCGTCTAGTGGGAGCTGAATTGTTACGGACGGACAGCCATGAACGTAAGTCGGTTTTCGTAAATGTTTTGCTAACGCGCCTAAAATGTTAAACGTCGCACTCCCCACTACACTCCGTTGCTCATGCAGTTTGGCATATTCGAATCTAGGGTCCAAGTGAGGTTAAATTGAACTTCTATTTCTTTACATGCAGAAATACACCAAGAAAATAGCAATTAACCATAACAACTCAATAAGAACGACCTGCCTTATGCTCACATAGACCCAAGGTCGCAGTAAATGAGATAATATCACCAAACAGTCAACAGGAATGAACTTTCTTCGTCCATAAAGTGCGGAGAATTTCTTGACTAGATGAGCACCTACTGGCCATGCTTGGTGAGTCAGGTTACAGACGTTGTCACGTAAAGACGTACAGATGTATTGAAAAGCGAAACAAGTTGCTTAGAAGCAAGTATGATGTCTTTTAATCTAAAATATGAAGTTATACGTGACGGTAAACACAATCTTTTACGTTTTTTGAACTGTGCACTGTGATATACCTATGTAATAAAAACCAACAAAATGCACGCTTTTTATATTAATGTTTTAACTTAATTAAGTGTCTTCGACATGTTTCGAACATCCAAGTGTTCAACCTCAGGAAGAATTGCACGTGCAGTTTTATTGTATTTCTTCAAGCACATCCTGCCATCGACCAGACTGCTTATATAGATGCATGAAAGCAATACCATAAAACTGCATGTACAAGTCTTCCTAAGGATGAACACTTGGATGTTCGAAACATGTCGAAGACACTGTAATTACAGTAAAACATTAATGTAAAAAGTGTGCATTTTGTTGTTTCTTATTACATAGGTAAATACAGAATACAACACCGAAGGACAATACTGCGTTATCAGAAATACAGTGATACCTCGGCTAACGAAGATAATTCGTTCCGGAATCACATTCGTTAGCCGAAACACACATACAGACGGAAAAGATAAGCTCCTGGAATGGCCCGACCGTTCATGTTTTCTGCTTTATGTTAGCGCGCGCATCCACTAAAACATTCGTCAGCCGAATCCATATTCGTTAGCCGAGTCCGAAAAACAGCGAAAAAAAAATATTCGTTAGCCGAAAAATTCGTTAGCAGGGTCACTCGTTAGCCGAGGTATCAGTGTATACACTTCATTCCGCAATAAACACAAGGGGTATCTAAACCGCATTTTATGTTATGGACATTTAACGAAAGGCGAAGAAACCTTACGCCTCTGTCCAGTGAGGTATTTGTAAAACGAACAACCTTCCAACAGCTCTTGTATTTCAGAGCCAATAAACGAATAAGCGGAAATACATGTAAACAACAGTATTCCTTTCAAGGCCACCCTCCCTTTAGCTTCAAATGTATTACAAACACAGTATGTAGGCTATAGCATGTTCCACTTAGAACACACGAGCAGCAAGCATCGAGACACAGGACTACTGACGTCGTGCGCATAACAAATCAAACGGACTGAGACGGCCACTAGTCTCCCGTCGACAGCATTGTCATCTGTGACGTCAGCAGTACGCCATATAATGGAGATCGAGACATTAAGGAAGAAACGAATGCTCATTCCCTAACAACAATAATAAGTGCGGTACGCCCGTGTCTCTGCTTACAGTAACAATAAATAATAATGACGATTGCGAACACACGAGATCCTAAAATAAAACCACGCAATCTCCGCTCTCGGGCGAAACTGAGTCAGGCACGCTACTTGATTCTGCACATCTCTGCAGGCTGCATACTTGATTATTACCAAAGAGAACAAAAGATGACAGGTTTTAAGGGACACAAACAAAAAGTTATAACGAAGTCAGCTATGTCCAGCTGCATGTCAGAAGCAAAGTGTTCACACTGCCATTTCTATATAACAATCACGAACTGCAATACCGTCACGTGACCGTATCTGCTGTTAAAAAGCCTGGTGAGTTTGTCCATTATCATTACAGTAGGGTTCGAACTTAATAAAATTTTAGCTGGTATTATTGTTCTGAAGGGCATTATGAGCGTTAACTGTGAGAGGAATTTATCGCAATGTTGATATACACACAGTATTGTATGAGGAAGTAGTATCGCTCCGTGTACCATTGTGTGGCCTGGGTCATCCCTAAAAATCGTGGAACCGTGGGATATTATTTTTCATGATGACGTGACATAAATATAATCAGATTCAAAACTTCCATAACAACGTGTATTCTGAAAAGCCTAAAAAAAAAAAACTCACCCAAAGGTTCGAAACAATGCCCGACGTCAAAAATACAGAAAACAGTTGCGCGCTTCAATTTCAAACGAGACTGAAGGATCTACTGAAAAATTCGAAGACACTTAAACAGTTCTCGGCTTTTCATACTCTTACGATCAAGAGCTCTCATATTCAGGAGCACTAAATACAATCGACTACAAACAGAAGCTCCAATATATGTAAAGGTAAATCAGTCCCATTACAGGCCCGAGGTGCCCAGAGGGTTCCAGGAAGTTAAGGTTCCCACATTACGTGACAATAGCCCAGAATGGTGGTAAGGTAGTCAGCCTTACGCACCGACCGTTTTTACCCCCAGGAAAGCTCCTGGTACTCATTTCTGTTAGAGGCTGAGTCGACCCCAGGGCCATAGTGCGATCGGAAGGATCATGTCAATGAAAAATTCCAATGACACCATCTGGAGTCGAACCAGCGACCTTCCGATTTGTAGCGCAGCGCCTTAACCACTGTGCTACCGCGGTCCCCTCCGATATATGTATACGTGTATGCGTGAATCTGAACTCCACATTTCCACGTTACAACAAAGCCTCGGTCCGTAACAAGACAGACTGGCTGCATAAATGACTGGCATGTCTCAAAAAGGCCAGCGCTACATTATTAATTATATTAATTATAACGTGTATTTACATTTATTTATCAGAAAATATTCGTCAGCATATGAGTCGTCATAGTTTTTACCAAATTTTAACTTAAATATAACTCTAGCTAGGCTCTAGTGAAGGCTCCATGATGAGGGTCGTAGACCGAAAAAATTAAGGTGCAAAGTCACAGTGATTTTTAATCTGAATTTTAAAACTTTTTAAAGTTTAATAAAGAGTGCATTTGTTGGTGTACGAACTTCATTTCGCGGAAACTTTCTACCTAATGTTCTCCCTTAAGGAGGAGGCAGCAAGTTTCTCTGAAATCTTGATATCCCTGCAAATCTACACGGCGTCGCATCCCAGAGAGACAGAAACCTTATCCTAATACAGACTTACACAGATATACATTCAGGTTTGTTTTCAAATGCTGTGAATGTAAATATGTAACAAGCCGTAACAAAAAAAATTACATTGCGCGTTTAATGCGGGCCCAGAAAGTAGGAGGATCGAAACGGATGGCGGATCGCTGATTCCTCATATCATGAATTAATCTACACTGTAATTTACACCACAACATGTCGGCTAAACGCTAACGCATCCGGTATGATCCGCAAGTACACGTCTAAGTCTCGGCTGGGGCAACTTTAATTGTGTTTTAAATATTCGTCGTTTTCTTTAACCTCCCAGTGAGTGGTGAGGTATGTATAAACAGACAAGACTTCCTCCTCCCAAGCGCATTCTCTCCATTACACAATACACTGCATTCGACACCAAAACCTCCTTCGACGTTAACATATCGTAGCTGAAATCCCAACAATCATTTACAGAAGGAACTTCGCGAAATAAGGAAACTGAACGACAACGAACACACACTGTCCAGCTGGCTTGGTTCCTTTATTCAGATGGGGAAAATCAACAAACTCGTATGATAAAGTCATCATCATCATCACCATCATCAATTCCTTTTACTCCTTGTGGAGCATAGGGCATCCATGAAGAGCTTCCAGGCATTGCGGTCTTCAGCTATCTCCCTGACCTCGTTCCATGATCTTCTTATGCTTCTTATCTCATCCTCTATAGTCCTTCGCCACAATCTCTTCGTCCTACCTCTCCTATCTCCCTGAGGATTCCAATCTAATGCAGTTTTCGTACGATAAAATACTTCTTCAAAATTAGGTCTTAGTATGATAAGACAACAGACCTTAAGTCAACCCTAAGAATAAAAAAAAAAAAACTAAAAAAAAGAAAATGAAAAGTACTGTTCTGTAGTATCCCAGACTCCACGAGGTAGGCTGCTGCCCTTGGGACTATTAATGAACTATTCCGTAATTGGAAATGGCAGAGAGCAACACACCATTCATTAGTAACCGAGTTTAATGAACCTGTCAATAACAGCAACATCACTGCACAGATAATCACCTATTCAATAATAATTTGACGGTAATGAGCGGATGCTAGTGTTAATGAAAATGGCGCTTGCCCCTCAACACACGCTAACTGTGATCATGTCCTCTGGACTGAGGCTGGTCACCTTTTGACTTGGATTAATATCATGGGAATGGAAGTGACAAGACAGAGAAAGGGGACGAAACCCTAGGACATATTTAGCATGAATATTACAGTAACAGGATGCGAGGGTAGGGATTGGATTCAAATGTCCATGAACGAAATACAGCGGCGGGCTCGAATTAACACGAAAATGAGCCTTCATATTCAGTTTTTGAAAATTCAACAATATGGCACTCTGAAAGACAAACTGGTGTAAGCCATGCGTGATTTCAAGCTTCCGTCGCGAAGTAGACGAGAATCGCGCTCTTCTGGACTATTACGCAGCGCGTAGTGATAATTCCTTACCGACGTTTTCGGACAACCTATCGGTCACATCTTCAAGGGTCAAGCAGTCCAAAAGGAATCCAAGAACGAATAACATTTAAAGATGGGATCGATAGGTTGTCCCAAAACGTCGACAAGGACTTTACCACTACATGCTATGTAACAGCACACAAGAGCGCAGTTCCCATTTGGTGTAAGCCCTTTTTTCTCCTTTTGGGGAACTCACACAACTTTGCTTCAAAAGCGCAACAGTATTACCACTGACCTACCTCGATATACGGTGGCTCTGAGGGGAAAATTAATAGATGTAACTTACAACATTTTGCATGTTCGTATTGTGTGTTGTGACCCAGTATAAGTGCAGATCTAATTTTTCAAGAAAGACTGACTGACGCCTCTTTACATTTCGACGGCCATTCAATCACGCCATCAGAATTCTTGGCATTATTTTTCTCATTCACGGTAGCAAGTTATACGCTCAAGACCAATTCTCTTCATTTTTACCATACTGAAACCGCACTATTTAGAATCATCCAGTTTTCTGACACATCTGCCTTTCACAGACTTGTGAACTATCCTTTCATCGCTCAGAATTTCTCAAATTTTCCATTCCAAGCTATACTACTGTCTCCTCTGAGTTCTGTATTCTACGAAAAGTGTACGAGTTACAGACACGCTGCATTCACTCGTTTACTATTTGTTACGAAGTTGTGTAGGTAAACGTAACAGTTTAAATATATTACAAATAAAACGTCTACTGTTAATGCTAGCAATTACGAAGGCAGCAACGGCAGAATTACACTGCTACACTGACAAGGACAATAGGCCTCTTATCACACTACACGAAAACGTCTTCGTTAATGTTACAACATATATTCAAAGGGAAACAAAGCCATGTAATATAACGCAAGGCATAAGACAGTTCGTATAAGAACTAAAAGAAACGCGAAATTAAGACAGACGTTTGTGTCGCTTGGCAGGAAGCGAGAAATTCTATATTGCTGCGCGCATAAAGAAGTGAAACATCTACTACTGACCTCGCGGAACGCATTGCAGACGGTCTTGCTTTTGTCACATACACTTTCATGTGAGTTTAAAAAAATTCTGTTTTCATTGTGTCAACTGTTCTCTTGAATCTTATTATCTTCCCATTAGTTGACTACAGACTAGACAGTAGAAGCAGACAGAAGTCCAGTTCCTAAGGTAAAGTCAACGTGTACTAATAGAACAAGCCTTACATAAGACAAGACACAGAAGGTTGGGATATTCTTAGAGGCAGACACGCAGTCGACATATTATGGCAACCGACAGAGATATAATATGCAAATACACACTGGGTTCAAGTACTAAATAAATGATTTTTCAGTCCTGTGTAGGTGTAACATATAGATACAGGAAATGACACCGAACGAAAAACAGGTTTTAACTTAACTTTAACAAGATCATTTTTGAACTTACTAATACAGAATTAATAATACTACAATTCATTTAGGCATTATAAAACTAAAGCACGTTGACATTAACGCGCGCACAGTTAATGGAAGATTAATTACTTTACCATATAATAAGCGCATAGTGACGTATGAGTGTGTCAAAATATTTCTTCCTCACCCATAAGGGTCAAAACATGTTTTGAGACTTTAAGGAACTCAGTTATTAAAGTTAGGCGTAGAAGGTTTAAAAATATTAGATGAATACTGTTAAACAGCAGTAGTAATCACAAGAGCTACACAGGACGATGACAGCTCTGCACCGTAACAATTCAATTCTCTGAACTCACCATAAGCGGCCCATTGCTTAGAAAACAACAAAGTCAGCAACCGGCGAACACATCAGAACCAAAACCTGCAACAAGAAGGGAACCGGATTAACACTGGCAACTGAAAGCTACAAACCAATTTTCTAATGCATCCAATTTAATTTGTTGTTGTGGAAATGTATTTAAAACACGAACAGTGACGTGTTTGATAGTACCGAAGGATTACATCATGGGACACAAATTCGATTTTACACCCATCCACTCGAAAAAGTCAGTACATATCCGAGGTCCGACACATTTTTTTACAAATACGTTTGTTACTAAAAGTTATGAGTGGGTAATCTGACATTCGAGATCATACCGTTGTATACACTGACTCAACCAACAATCCTCCAACTCAGAGACAAGTATAGTCATTTTCGACCGACATGTTCCGATCCTAACATCATTCTCAAGGGCGCCCCACACACCACAAAGACACTAAGAGTGACATCACGATAATAGTCAGGACTACAGTGCGCAATGGGGGACCGCGGTAGCTGTGGTTAAGGTGCTGTGCTACAAATCGGAAGGTCGCTGGTTCGATTCCAGATGGTGTCAGTGGAATTTTTCATTGACATAATCCCTCCGATCGCACTGTGGCCCTGGGCTATATTCAGCCTCTAACAGAAATGGGTACCAGGAGTATTTCCTGGGGTAAAGGTGGCAGGTGCGTAAGGCTGACAACCTTACCACCAACCTGGGCCACAGTCATGTAATCTGGGAACCTTAACTTCCTGCAATCCTCTGGGAACCTCGGGCTTGTAATGGGACTGATTTACCTTTACAGTGAACAGTGTTAAACACACTTAAAATCTGGCTCAGTAATATCTTTATCATTAGACTGTTCGAACACGTTCAGAAATATTGTGCCATATTTTTTCCCTTACAACAAATAAGGCATGGCGTAACGTTTCAGTTAGGTTTGGTTTCAAGTTTATGCTGTGAGTTGCCGTAACTATTTTTCATGTTCCCACCACGTGGACGACGTTCAGTTTGAACCCTCATATGGTATACACACGTGGGTAAATTTTATATTCGTGGTTCCGTGCATCGTAATTCTAGGTTGAAGGAATCCAACAAGATGCCACGTAATGCAGATATTTATTTACTGCTAAATTACTCTACATGTTTCGGGCGTCCATCGCGCCCATCATCAGGAGTACATAAAACTGTAGTTGCAGCCTCTGGTACAGATCATACTATCAAGCTTCCTCAAACGTGACGAATATAAGGACAGTCCTTATTTGGTGACGTTTGAGGAAGCTTGCACCCCAGATACTATGATCTGTACCAGAGGCTGCAACAACAGTTTTATGTACTCCTGATTATGGGCGCGATGGACGCCCGAAACATGTAGATTAATTTAGCTGTAAATAAATATCTGCATACTGTGGCATCTTGTTGGATTTCTTCAAGCTACACGTGGATAAGTAGACTAGCGATAGCGAGCTGTGGTCACCGGAATTAATCTATACACATTGTGACAAAATCCTGTCAGTGATCACTGTTTGGTTGTTGTGGCTGTAGTCTGTAATATTTAGCCATTATCATCATCATCATCATCTGTAACGGCTTGGCCTTTATAGACCTATTTCGGTGCCGTCTTCAAAATTCTAGGTTGTCTTCGTCCATTCGGTCTATAACTCAGCATTATTCTTGGTATCCTGTTGCAAGGAGTAGTGAAGTGCATTCAGTACTCTCTCCTACCCAAATCCCATTCTCACCTGCTCTAATTAACGAGGCTCTGTGGACCGAGTCACGGCGGTATATGTGTTCTATCATCCGCAGAGGAAATGCTGCGAAACACGCCTGTCAAGAGGCTACAGTGTGGCAACCGCACTACTGGACTACCTAGCGGTAGGCTAGTAACTCGCAGTGGGGAATTAAGTATTACTTTCAAGCTTCAATGTAAAGACAATAGGAAGGCCAACTTGACGACGAACCATGTAATACTTGTATTGTTTCTTTTGAGTGATTCTCCGGCGTCTGAATTTTATGTGCCGACGTTTCGGAATACTCTTTACGTAATACTTATTAAAGTTCAAAAAAGCTAAATATTTGCTTTGATTTATTCAATTAAAAGACAAAAATATGCCAACATTCTCACCATTATGTCCTCTTCCCCAAGGGTAATGTGACCGGGACGTGAAGCTGACCACTTACTTATATCTAGGTTCAGAATGAGTGGAGCTATACCGTCACTGCACCATATTCCTTCACGGTACGTACAGGGGGTAACTTTAACCTTTTCACCTGTCAATATCATAGTTTCCTATGCTGGGAGTGGCAATTCTTACCGTAAGCCACAAGGCAGAAGTTTTAGATTAAGGCGGTGCAACACTGTCAATGCATGCAAGAGTCTCTTTCGTGACGTTGTTATACACCGACGTAATATGATCCGTCATTCTTTGAATGGTTAAAGTTCAGCATGGCTCATGATTTATGACCCACTATATGTGGGATATTACATATACACCTACACTTTATCACGCATAGGCGATTCGTGTGGGTCTGCAATAGCCTATATAACGCTCAGTATGTCGATAATGCACTAAAATTAGTTATTCGTCTGACAAAAACCTTTCAGTCGAATGAGTGTCGGGTTTAATTGAAAATAAATACTTATCACGGATTCAGTGTTGTCAAAATCAGTTCTTGTGCAATGGCATATATATGACACACACACAGCAGTCACGATAACAAAACAAAGCAAAACAAAACAGCAGCAACAGCAGCAATAGTGTGTTGCCTGCAAATTGCTATAACTTAATGTATCCAGTAACGCTCCTTCTGTATGTGAACTACCAAGCCAATTTCAAATCATTTTTATCCAGCAGCAGCAGCAGCCCTCAATTTGGAGATACTTCTTATCTGCCGGCACGACTGAAAGTCCAACATCTGCCGAATAATTTTGAATTTGTGTTGGCACTGTGAGATATTTTGGACAATGAATCGTTATAATTATCGACATAGCCATGCAGTGACATTACTACGTCAGGACAGACATTCTAGGCCTAAGGTTGAGTATCGAATGTAAAAGGCATCAACATCATACTTCACAATATGAACCTTAAAAATGAACATGATAACAGAAATGTTAATTACTTCCTCCATACACATTCAGTGACGTCAAGATAACAATGGAACCTTACGAAATGAAACCGTTGACAACGATGTGACGTCAAACGCTCCCATTTACAGGCAGCGTCAGATGGATTGTGTATTCTAGCATTTTAAGGTCTCTCTCTAGACTCTAGCTTCAGCTTTCATGTTCCTCAAAAGGGCTTCATTTTAAGTTGTCATTGCTCCGTACTGGCTGCGACAGCCTGTATATCCTTTCACACACATAACGAAATTCGAAATATACACAGACAACAGTACTAGGCACGTCTTTACATTGCTGAAATACTAAAGGGGTGGCACTTAAAATCGAATTCTATGATTCGATTGGCTCGGTATTTATTTTGGTTGAGATTAATGCTGTGGAAAAACGCATGGGCGACCTATACGTAAAATGATATAATATTAAAAACAATGGAATAGAAGTACTAGATTATGGCTTAGTATAGGACCTACAAGTAGGATTCTAAGAACACAAGGACGACATTTCCAGTTCCACAAGAAACACAGCATTTGTTGAACAGTGACACAAATATCAACTGTTCAGCTATTCAGTATGATCATCCACAGGCCGGGGCGCCGGAGTTTATCCTCCTTGATCACAGCACCACAAGCGTAATGCCCCCCCCCCCTTCCCAGCCCTGTTGAATGCAACAAAGATGACACCTTTATATTATGTTTACTCGTGCACCTGAGCTGTGTAAAGTGTTCGGTCTTACATCTCAGTTTCGTTGTATGCCACAATGGTGTACGTGAATAGCTTTCTCCACCCCATTAAAAGTACAGCTTATCTCTTATAGTACCAATTACAGACAAAGTGTAATAACTGTGTACGAACGGCACGAAGATTATGGAATGTTCTTTCAAGTTTCTTGTTTTAATTGGGGACTTTTCAGCGACAGAGGTCATACAAGGAAAAATGGCAACATATCTGTGACTGAAGAACATATGAAGGAAAGCAATCGCCTTTTGCATTCATATTATATTCACTACTACTAATACTCCATGGCTCTACAGTCCTTGTAGGATCTTGGCCTCCTTCACGACCATCTTCCAGTCGTCTCTTCTGTGTGCACGTATCCTCCAGTTTGTGACACCCATCCTCCTCAAGTCCTCCTTCACGTCGTCCATCCACCTTAACCTTGGTCTTCCTACACTCCTACTTCCTTCTGGAGTGTTCTGATATAACCTCTTTACCACCCTCTCCTCACTCATCCTCTCCACATGTTCCAGCCATCTCAATCTTCCTTTTTTTTATTTCTGTTACTATGTCCAATTCTCCATATAATTGCCTCACTTCTTCATTTGTTCTGCTCCTCCAATATCCTGTTACACATATTGGACCAAATATCTTTCTCAGCACCTTCCTTTCCCAAATTCCCAAATTTTCCTCACCATTTGCCGTTAAACACCATGCTTCTGAGCCATACAGCACCACTGGTCTTATTATTGTTTTGTACATTCTTATTTTTGTTGTCCTGGATACGGCTTTTGATCTCAACAGGGGCAATACTGAGTAATAACTCCTATTTCCGGCCATTATTCTTGCTTTTATATCTGTGTTATTATCACTATTTTCTGTTAT
>Ga0123354_10002887_pt1 | contig 23294 bp, 10 predicted proteins | sample TergutLab28metaG_2_FD_97872 | JGI IMG/M metagenome (GOLD analysis project Ga0123354, IMG submission 97872) | Labiotermes labralis P4 segment gut microbial communities from Petit-Saut dam, French Guiana - Lab288 P4 | ecosystem: Host-associated > Arthropoda: Insects > Digestive system > Gut ... | reverse complement strand
TTTTTCCTTTTTTTTTTCTTTTTTTCTAATATAATTTTTAACTAAAAAAACAAAATTTTTTTTTTTTTTTTTTTTATTTTTTTTTTAAATAAATATTAATTTTTTATAATCTTTTTTGGGGGGGGGGGGGGGTTCGATTTAGGCAATTTTGGCAGTCATTTCCAGAAAAGAACTACATAAAATTTCTTCTTCAAACTACCTTCTAGTGGTTTCAGAGAAACAAAAACGAAAAAGTTACTTCGGCTCCACAAGGCAGTTTCATTAGTTTCGATTGCATGAATAAGATTTTGCTTACCTAAGATACCAGCTCCTACACTCAGACTCCGGTAATAAGTTAATCAAACACTTATTCATAAAGTTCAGACGTCATCAACTATATATCTTAATTAATTTGCAGTAGATACGCATGTGATAAACGGTGTCTTCTTTCAGCTTTGGTCAACTAACCGCACTTCTTAATCTAGGTGCATGGCCATCATGTCCATGCCAAACTAATGTAAATCTACAGTAACTGCTTCATTTTGTTGAGGCATTCTCGCCGTGTGCAGTGGTGTTGCCACAACAATTGGCAGGGACCTGACGTTTTTCAAACACAGAATTTAAAAAAAGCCTCAAAACAGGTGGAAAATATTGATTGGTGAGTCTATAATGATACGGAAGGAAACAGTCGTGTTTCATTACAAGGCACTGTCCCAGAATTCGCCAGGGCAGATTGCAGAAAACCACGCAAAATTTCGCTCAGGATTAACGGTTGCGCCGGCGACATTCGACACTAATAAATCACATACAAAATTGCAAGGGTTACAGGAACATAAATATACTCAAGTATAAGATTAAACAAAGAATCGTATTTTAGGGCAGGTGGTCCGTAAAAAAATGTAGTTATAAAGACAAGGAACAGGCACTTTCATGAATAGCACTACTTATTAGAGGATTTGTTGAATAAAATAAATCTACACGTTTATGGGTTTAGTTTTGAATGTGTTGAAAATAAGTAGCATACACGTAATAACACGGTAGCAAGTAATCATAAACATAGGTAGAGCAAAGGCAAACACAACTTGTGGATCCACAAGTTGTGTTTGACTTTGCTTTGCCTATCTTTATGATTGTATGCAGCACAACGAGGATGGCTCACTTAAAAGGGTAGCAGGTAGTTCATAGAGTTAAAGCGTTTGGACAGAGTTTGCCCCTTTGTCTAACAAAATAAGCAAGATTCATCTGCACTCCATTAAGCTATACGGGGAGTACACCCATTCTTAACCTCTGCACTAGGTAGAAGTGAGTGGTCATTTTCAAGCTCCGGGCGCGTAACTCCCAAGTGCCAATGAATAAGAGGCTCGGTGGACGGGGGGTCGGTCTAGACGCTCTGGAGGAGAGAGAAACTCTTGGTTCTGCCGAAAATAAACTGCTGTCCGGCCTGTAGCCTAACAACTATACCGGCTGCACCATCCAGGGCCCTTCCTCAAACTTTTGGCATAAATCACCTCACTAATCAATTATTCCCAATGCTCGATTGTTAGCACTTCCATGTTGGTGAAAGAGTGCTTGACAAATTCTGCACGACTGGTGCCGTTTTGTGCCATCAATAATGAATCTTCTTGCAGGCTAAGAACAAAGCGGGAACAAGCAGGTTGAATTACTTGAAGAAACATTACAAATAAGAGACATTTATCTCAGTATTTAACCAACCTGATGCACAAAATTTGTTTCACAATAAGATCACATGTGCTCGAAACATTTAGAGGCATGAACTAAAACTTATTGTGAAACAAATTTTGTGCATCAAGTTGGTTAAATACTGAGATAAATATACTGAGATGCACGGTCAACAAAACGTCAAAATTAGAGACAATACACACCCCACGTGTGGCTGTTCTGGATGAGGTTGGTTGTTTATCTCTCAACTGCTGTTACTTTGAACTGTTACGCGTTAATGATCATCTTGGTATGACCGTACTTGAGGGTAACGGTTGAAAATTTTAGGCCTGCTACACTGTCCTCCGAGCGTAATAGAAACGCTGTCGGTATGCATTTTGGCAGTGTACACGGTACCTAGACGGGTGGCTCGTGGCACACTTCGGATATTCTTTTCCTTTCGCGGTACACTAGAATTAGGACAGAGAACTAAAACATTTAATAGGAGAACACCTACTTTTAGATAATGACAAGTACTGAGTAAAAACATGAGTGTAGTACAATGAAAGATGAAGGGTTCAACTACACAAAATTTAGCAAGCTGAGGTAAATACAGCAGTTTCCAGACTTTCTACAAAGGTGCCCATTATTATCAGCAAACGCTTCACAGAATGCCCACCACTCTGTTAACTCTGGGTGTGCGCTTGTTTATGGGGGAGAACTGTACTGGCTTTTCATTTCTAATATTGTAACTTTATATAGACTAATCATTATTCTACACAAAGCCTCGCCGCACATGGGTTCAGAGCCACTGACCTAGGAAGTGTACGAAAGAATCAAGCTCTCATACCGTGTCTGAAGTGTTTGGGCACTCTGTACAGTGTCTACAATATTTATATGTGCCTCATTTTATTATCTGCCTATAACAGTTATACCTATGTATCTGTACAGACCTATATAGATAGTTATGTATGCCAGTGTTATGATGTATGCATTTATGTAATTTACGTATGCATGCATGTACGAATGCGTGTATGTAATTTACGTAGACACATTCCTGAGGGCCGCCTATCCGGTCGTGGTGCGCATCAGCACGTCCAACAGACGGCGTTGCCGCGGTGGACCAATTGCCCGGCCTCCAAAATCACCGAACTTAAAGCTGCCCGATATCTGTGTGTGGTGCGTGCAGAACACTTTTCATGGAAACGCCAAAATGACAAGCTGCTGCGATTTTGACACAAGTCACACCGGTTCGCGGAAAGAATCGATACACATACGCTATATGTGCAGCCCATATAAAGTGGTGAAGTTTTGACACTTTGTATTTTTACAGTGTTTCGCTTTTATCCATGCCCAAATGGGTCATATTTCAAGTATGTTATTTGCACAGCCCATACAAAACTTTAGGAAGAAAGCCTGAAAGGAAGGGACCGCTTGGATGAGCTGGGTTTTAGAGGATGTTTCGTGTTTCTGGCAAAAAGATCCTAATATAGTGGAATTCAACTAGCTTGAGACTGTATAGAGTGGTGTGTCTTTCAAAGGAACCTTCGGGGTTAGGAATATTCTTATATGTAATTCGCTTGATTTACTTCCGAAGTAACACGCCAAAAACAGGATGAACACTACAATAGAGATGCACTGACACTTTCACCCCATAGACAAGGAATAGAGCCCAATTATGCCAATACTTAGGAGCCTGGATAGCATAGGCCATATAGTGCATAGGTTACAGGTGGGCTACCAAGGAATCGTAGTTCAATTCCCGGTACAGGCAAAGGGATCCCCCCCCCCCCACACGACATCCCAGGCCGGCTCTGCAGCCAATCCAGCCACCTACTCGATGGATGTCAAGGGGCTGTTTCCCGGGAACAAAGAGGCCGTAGCGTGACACTGAATACGAATTCCAATATTAGTTCCGAGGTTAAGAATGAGTAGAGTTGTACCGCCATAGCCATACGCTTTCCACGAGTGCACTGGGGCAGGTTTATCTGTATTTTTTACTCTAGAATTTAGCCATTCGAGTAAAAGGGCCGAACACCGAATGTCGCGAGAAAGTGATCGACACTTATGCTCCACATTTGGAACGTGTCTGCGTTTAATCTCTTCCCGGGAGACTGTTATGACAGGGTTTTCATGGGTTTTCCGAGTTCCTCCAGAAGACTTAAAGTGTAGGATCTCAGAACGAGTCACTTCTACTTCCCCCCCCCCCAGTTCTCCCGATATAACGATTATATCATACGAGTTCAATGATCTTTTCAGCTGAAGAAGTCAAGTTAAATCAAGAAAAAGAAAACACCCCAGCAAGAGCGCCTGGTTCAGTATGGTTGGGATACTCGACAAGTAAAATTTTATGTATCTGATTCACTGTCATCCCTTATCGAACATGACTAATCCCAAAGCGCGTCCAATTGTCAGAATAAATCCCGTGCGGTGACCTTTCGACAGTAAACTCAACAAACTGAACCTATGTTGTGAGGGATCAGAGTCCAAAAGGACTTGTGTGTCCACTAAAGTAGGGTGCGAGACTGTGGACTGGATGCATCTGGCTCAGAGCAAGGTCCAGTGTCATGGGTCTTGCAAACATGGTTATGAACATTCGGATTCCACAAATGGCGGGGAATTATTTGACTGGCCGAAGGAATGTAATCTATCCAACAACGACTCTGCTCCGTGGGTTTAAATATCCACAAGTACTACGCGCATCTCTGATCAAAACATTACTCTGCTGACATAATAATAAAGGCAAGTTTTCCCTGTACACACCACGAAGGCATATGGGGGAATGGACATACGTCTTAACACTACATGGCTAGGCTCAAGATAGGGACCAGTGACGGGCTCTTTTGAACACGCTAATGAACCATTCGGTTCTTTTTGACTGGTTGCGGAAATATTCGCAGCTTCTCACAGAGGACTCTGCTCCACGGGTTTAGTTAGCTACATATGGCCATTGATCAGCTTCACACCCTGGCCGCTTTACCTCAGGCAAAAGAGGTTCTGGTGTCCATTGACTAGGAGACGTCTTATCCAGTCAGCATCCCTTTTTTTACCGGTTTTACGGGGCGGGGGGAAGAGACTAAAATTGACTATCCACCTCAGTCTAATATCAAGGTGCGCAACGTGCAGAGATTACTGTCATGTCCCTATATGCATGTACCACTTACTGTCATGTCCCTATATGCATGTACCACTTACTCTTAGCACAATAGCAACGTCAGCATTTAACCTCTGCAAGTGACGTAGAGTCGTTAAATTGCTAGTTGTTAAAGGACGAGTGGACTGGTTACTACATATGGGATCGATTCTCAACTTTGTCTATTTCCAAAAGCAATATTTATAAGAGGGTCTTCTTGGTCGTCTTCAGCAATTCCATATGAACTTCAGGACATTGTACAATATACCACTACGTCCGTCATCCAGGCCACCTCGTTGACAGGCCGAAATGTGTCCAACAGACGCAAGTGAATTAGAAATAATGAAATAGACTGAAACACGAACGAAGGAATGTAGATGGAAATGTTAACACACCGGGGTTCCGGCACCAGAAATTCGCTACGAAAATTTTGTATAGCAAGTGAAGTTGAGCTTGCCTTAAAGACGAGAGGCTTTATTCCTTCATGAAACAAGTATTATGAAACAATGTTAAGTAATTCACTTTCAGCGCATTACTATACGTTATGTACATAGTACAAGAAAGGTCTAAGCAAAACTGTCTTGTAATGACTAATTAGGTGATTGTCTCTTGAAACAGTATATTTGCATGAATGTGAGCTAACGTGGCATGATTCAGAACACATGAATCAGTCCTTTGATTTCATCCGTTTTCGAAGGCAAAGGGCGCTGTTAATAAAGTTATAATGAATTGTGTCTGTCCTTGAGATACGTCTGCCGAGCGCGTTAAATGTCAGCATTCTTTGTTGTCATCTGCACGTTCGTGTACGGGGCTACTTTCGGCTCCAGAAGTAATTATGAAGGTTTATATTAAGAACTGTCCAACGAGATGCAACACAAAGCAGTCTGTTTATTGTGGTTGGCACCCGAAACATGTAGAGTGAACTTGCAGAATAATAAACAGACTGCTTTGTGTTGCATGTCGTTGGACAATTATTAATATAGATAGATCAGAGATTCACGGAACCGTAAACATAAAATTCTGAAGGTTATTTATAAATGTTTTGAAAATACATGCCTACAAGTAGAAAGTGTAGCCTTCTGCCAATGAAGGAATCATTTTCCAAACATTTGTGTGCAGTTTTTCATAGTGTACTTCACTGGCTTTAGTGCTAATTCACTGCAGCTGTACATCTACTGTGTAACGTAATGCCAATTCACTGTAGCTACACAGCTACTGTTTTAACCCTAATTCCCTGCAGATGTGTACCTCTACTGTTTTAATTCTCATTCCCTGCAGACATATACCTCTACTGCTTTAATGCAAATTCACTGCAGCGGTACATCTACTGTTTTAATGCTAGTAATTCCATACATTAAAACGTTACAAGATCAGAAAGTATTTTCTTTGTATAACTTTAACACCAAACTCAATATGAAAAAAATAGGTATGCGATTTTGGAAATGAAATACGTGGACGGAGAGACAGAAGGATACGATCCATAACAGACGCAAAAGATATTCAAACTAGTCTCTCCACCGCGATCTTGGACGTCCTTGTTCTCTCTTTCCTTTTTGGTAGCGGGATATGGGTCTACTCCTTCTTCTTAAAGGTACTCTCTTATTTGATATTCTGTCATTCTTGCGATCTATCTTACTGGTGTTCCTCCAGCACATCATGACCATCGTGCAGTACATGCCACCAAGTAGTCTGTCTCCAGACACTATTCACGAAACACGTTACTATGGCCTCATTTACTTCTCTCTTTTTGTCGAGCAGTATTCTATTAGTATAATAGGCTTGGTATTGTCCATTACTTTGTGATACATAATTTGGTTTCTTGCGTAGATTCCCAGGCACGAAATTTGTCTTCGAAATTTGTTTATATTAGGTGCAAACACATCTGGGTGGATGATACCTTAAGTTATTCTAAGCAATCAGAACTCTCGGCCCCATGCGCAGACTCGGTTCATGAAGTGGAGAACATCACAAGCCTTAGATCATCAGTGAACAACTGGGAGTGTAATATGAATATTTTAATATTCTCGCGACCCTCTATAAACACTTGTCGAAGGCACAAATGTACCCGCGGGCGTACAAGTGGCGATCCCTGCAGTGTCAGACCTAAGTGTTTGGAAACCAACGTTACACAGAGATTGTCCGAGTCGGAGGGGGAAAATTAATTTTAAAGTAGCTCGATATATGAAAAATACATTTCTGAAAGCTTGATTACGGACGGTAATTTTGGGATGCTTAGGACAATCTTGATAGACGAGACAGGGCCGTCATTTTTGCATCTTTAAATGTTAACAGTAATACGTGAGATGGTGTACGTTGATAATATTATCCAAATCTCTCCGTTAACTACAAACAAATATTTGCTTACAAATGTTTAATTATTTTTTAACAATATTCTGCCATCTTAAAGACTGCCTCGCTCAGCAAACTCTAAAGCTGTACATGTATTTCACTCAACAAAATCCACTTTAAAAAAATCTTCAAAGATTGCTAACGCTCGGTGTTTCTGTATGGAACCTTCCCCTTTTTTAACTGATTTTCATCAGACTCTGTACAAAGGAGGTGTGGTTTAGTGTTTGTGGTAACACCATCACAGCAGCATCGTGAACTTCGGAGAAACCTTGACAAACATGAAACTTTAGAATCATCTGGCAGTTGCAGCATGGGTAAATAAGCCAGAATTCACCAAAATTTTACACACTTAAAACAGTTCACAAGATGGAAAAAGGGTTTCCTTTTCACACAGTGCAATGATTCAAGACCTTGCTCATGGACCAACTACATTCACACAGTAGAATGATACAAGAAACTCTGCACTGACCTTGTTCACTGGGCAACTATGAGGTATCAGCTAAATTAACCTAAATTTTGCTGTTAGTGTCACAGCTGTTTGAAGTTTTATTGTGATATTTTGGGGGTCTCTTATATTCTTCACCACCACGATGGATAGATTTCCTTTGCCAAGGTGAGTACATTTTGGAAAAGTCTCATATTTTTCACCAGGGTGGATAAAATTTTGGAGATGTCTCTCACGGACTCTTCACCAAGGTGGATAAATAGGTCAAATCCTACAAAAACGCCTGATTGTTGTGTGACATGCAAGATTTTTCTGAAGTTCTATTCTGTACAAGAGAAAATGTCAATTTTTTTTACCAACAGTCTTTCCTACACCCTTCAGAAAATGAAACTTTATCATTTCTGTGGATGGAGAATCAGATGTGAATACAGGATTATTCAGAGGATTGTCTGATTTTTCATTGTCTTCTTTAATTTTCAAGTTACTCTGTATACAACATAAATTGTGTATGAGGGAAGAATACTGTACTTAGTATACAAATTTTAATGCTGCGGTGTGCAAAGCTTTCCTCACAGCTATCATGTTTCTCTAAGAAAGAGCACAACAGTTCCCTCCAGACCACATAAGCTTTATTACAAGACATTTTCTGGTGACAGAAACACCCTCTCTTCAATTGATGGTTTCTCTGATCTCAGGAAGAGCAAACTTCTCTTCATCTGCTAAGATGTGAAAGCCCAAAAGGCCAGCAGAATGAGCATATATTACCACGTGGGGTGGCAATCATAGTACAAATGTAAAGGTAAAGCTGTCCTTTTGCACATCATGAAAGCATATGGAGGAGTGGAGGTATAATGTCAGAATCCTTAACCTTGGCATTAATGGAGGTACATGCTCAGCAGCATGGCCTACTGCTTTATACCCAGTATCCACTATAGAAGAGATGGGATAGGTCCCAGAGCTGACACGGATGTTCTGAACAAATAAAAAATACTTGGCCTGCTAGGAATCGAACCATCCCTTGGCCTGTGACTATTCACTACACCAACTAAGTTATTAAAGCAAACGAATACAAAAAGATGAATATAATAAGATAAAAAGACTGGCCAACAGAACCATAAATGCCTCAAAATTCTGATATTTCCCAATTTATCTCTACCAATGCAAATTATAATTTGCATTACTTAACTATGTAGAAAGGTGTTCATCCATAATATCAATGTGGTCTGTCAGTAGAGAATGCAAGTTCATCCTAAAAATTATATGTTTGAACTGGTGACAGTCACATTCTAATGAAGATGACGATAACAGCAGCAGCAATAATAACAAATAATAATAATAATAATAATAACAATAATAAGCAAGTATCTACAGTATTGTGGCTTATTTTCAACAGATACAGAGCTGCAGATGGCAGGGAATTCAAACCTCCATGCCAGTCTACAAGCAGGATCGGGCACCATCAGCCAACAATGTGCCATATGTGGTGACCGTGCAACTGGCAAACACTACGGTGCAGCCTCTTGTGATGGCTGTAAGGGCTTCTTCAGGCGGTCAGTCCGCAAAAACCATCTGTACACATGCAGGTAAGATGAAAACAAATCTGCGCTTCTATTTAATAATTTTGTAAGTTCCAACAACAGGAGATTGAAACAGGCAACTTCTTCAGGTCTCACTTCAGTTAGGTTCTTGGGAGGCTGAGTATTAAAAACTAGACAAAAGAAATTGTGTAACTAAGAATCAACTGACGACACAATGCAAGATTTCTCTTGAAGATTTTGCAGTTTCTCAGTTGTCAAGGAATTTCCCACCTTCCTGGGACCTGTGGGTCAGTACTGTATTCATAGAAGCTCACCATTAAACCTTATTCAGAACCACATGAATTCGATCCACACTTTCACGCTATTTTTATGGTCCATTTTAAAACTATTCTTCCATGATCATCTTGTTCCCAAACTGTCTCATCCCTAGTGATTTTCTGACCAAGACTGTATGAATTTCTCATCTCCCTCATGCATGCCACATGCATCATTCACCTTATTCTTCTTCACTTAATTACTCTAATGCTATGCAGTAATGAATACCTTACTCTGAAACTCCTGACTATGTGATCTCATTCCACTCCTGTTACTTCTCTCTTACGACTGAAAATTTTCTGAGCATTTTATTCTGAAACACATCAAAAAGAAAAAAGATACAGACTCATTCTGCCATCAAATACCAATGCAACAGTCATAGGCTATCATCTGTAACATACAGGATTTTAAAATCTGCCAACAAAAATACATTTTATTACAGGAATATTCATAAGTTGTCACAGTTACCATCATGTACAGAGTTTCATTTTTATAATAAATTTTTTAACAGAAAACAAGTTTTCAACCACCAAACATAAATTAAGAATCAATGTAGGTGTGAAAGAATAATACACTACTTGTATGTAGACAGATAATCATATACAGCTGAAGCAGAAGATTATGCAAGAAAAACTGAAGATTATTTACCACAAAAATCGCAAACATAACAGAAAAATAACAGGCTAACATATTTAATAATAAAAAATTTAATGTTTTATAATAATTTTCTCTAATATATTCATAATTTATGAAACACAACAGGACGCCTTCCATAAAACAATTATTTACTAGAATATTAGTGAAGAGTATGATCCGAATATTTCTGTTAATATAATGAAAAGTCTCATCTATAAAAAGAAATACAACAGATCCTCCTGGTCCCTTGGTTCACACAGAACAAAATTACTGTGAACAACCCTCGTACATCAATGGGTAAAGTCCTCACATTTTTGCAGACACATTGAGTAATGCAAAAGGGGCCACATACGCCTGCCTGTGTCACTCAGTATCTTCCTAGATAATGTGCAATATACAATGTCAATTGACTCTACTTTTTCAAAATTTGAGAAATAACTGTTGCCCTCACAATGCCCAGGCAGTATTTGGGACACACCAAGCCACCTATTCACTAGGTACCAGGGGCTCTTCTCACAGATGTAACTGGGCCGGGACGTAAAGCTGCCCATTCACCTCCATCCAATACTGAGGTTAAAAATGAATGGAGCTTCACATATGCTCCTCCACTATGCCTTTGTGACATGCAGAAGGACTTCACTTTTTTACTGCGTTAAAATACAGTAGTTAGACTTAAACAAGGCATAACAGATACAAAATAAGAACAGATGCAGCAAAATAATGTCAACATTCTTATCTAGGTATACACCACAGGAGAAAAATGAAATAATGGAATAACTGAGAAACTTCATGATTGATTATGCAGTTGGATTACTACACACAGGAAGAAACAGAAAGACCATACAAATAAAACGGCTAAACAGTGTATACTAAAAATAATAGGTATTTAAGGGGTGGGGTTTGAATCTGTAAATTCACCTTCTAAATATGGTTTTCAGTCACATCAAATCACCATTCTGATTTGTTTTTATGATAGTCAGTGCTAAATAACTTCTGAAGGTGTATATGAATCATTCAATGAACTATACAATATTCTGAGAAATGAACATGCCATGTCCATTGAATGAACATACAGGACTTGAAACAATAACACGCACAAAATTTATTTACTTATATGTTGTTGGTTATTTAATGAAAGTTTCCATAGCACAGATTTTGTAAATCCAATGATTGGTGAAAAATGAATTAGAGAACATGTGGAAGGAAACAGTTGTAGTCATACTGAGGTACTCTTCTGATCTAGTTTAGTCAGAACTAGCAGTTTCTGGGACAAGATTTAAAGCAAGGACTTCACCAACATGTGTTAGGAGTGCTACCGACACAACTACAATGTTTGGTAACGCAGAATAAATGAAAGAGAACTAGGTACTGTGGCTTCCCACACATTTTCAAAATTTAATTTATTAATATTTATATTTTTAAATACATTATATAATTTTTGTACACAGGCATGACCATGACTCAACAGAAAAGCCACAAAATATATCTGCAAATAGAAAGTACGACTGTACTAAAAACCAGTTTTGCTGAACATCATTTATGTATTTTGATCATGTATCAGCCATCATTAATTATAACACATTAATATAGATATTGGTGTGTTTGCAGGTTCACCAGGAGCTGTATTGTAGATAAGGACAAAAGGAACCAATGTCGTTACTGTAGACTGCGAAAATGCTTCAAGGCTGGCATGAAGAAGGAAGGTAAATTATGTATATACACGTTTAAATTACATATTCAGTGTTGACTTGGAAAGTTTGCTTGAATATGTAAGAATATAGAATTAAAAGCAGTCCTTCTTCTGCCCTCCATCATGTTTTAACTAATTTCAGGATGGTGGAATCTAAAGTTTCATTACCACATACACAACAGCTTGCCAATAGACCCTACCTTGAGACATCTGACTTCAGCCCACACAGTCAAACTATATTTCATTAAGCTCCACCACAAGATTATGCTTCCTTCTATGCCTATATCTCTCAAGGTCTTTCCTTCATGTTGTCTGATAAAAATTTTGTACGATTTTCTCTTCTCTGCCATGCATGCAGCGTACCCCACACATTTCACTATTCTTGATTTGATTAACTCAGTAATGTCTGGTAAAGGACGCAAATTATTTTAGGGAGACAGGTAATGGAGATGGCAGGAGAATGTAACTGACTAAGTACCATGGCCAATGGTAAATTTTGGCATTTGTGGTGTTGAATCTTCCAGGTGCATTTCCACCGTCAAGCAGTTAACTTGCAGTAGGACTCAAAAGTCTGATGTACTGTAGGTTAATATTTGATTGTGCTGGAACCTGCCTATTCTGACAAGTCTAGCCACTAGAAGGAAAAGAAGTAAAAATTAGCAGGTTACATATTCACACTCTTTCACATGTCCACGTTCTGTTATACATTACCCATTTGTTCTTTTTCCAATGTATATTTTTAATAATACAATTTAATTTTGCTGATGACTTACGGAAGCAGAAGTACCCAACATTCTCCCATTTTGCTTTATGACCAATTTGGTCTGCAGCAAAAAAAAATTTCAATGCAGTTACAGCAACTCCAAAATTAAGGCACCCAGGCACGAAATTCTAGACTCAACCATACTCTACTACACAGCAGGGAAAGGTAAGGTTGATTTCCAATTCACTGACAATTCTTCATTCACATTAATGGCATCTATCTTCAAAGAAGTAATTTGATAATAAATTTATCTCTTACAAAAAACGTTGGTGGTAATACTACCCCAAGGCTCAAAGTCACAAATATTAAAGGCTGTCACTGGACATAATCCTGAGCCAAACCATTAGTTTTTCACCTTTTCACTCTCTCAAGATATTTCCCAACTAAAATTCTGTCAGCATTCCTTTCATCATCCATCAAGTTCAAATACCCATCACATTAAGTATACAAGTTATAAGGTTTCTTGTTACATAGCATTCGTCATTTGGCCAGTTTGTAAATGGTTCCTGTTTTAAAAAAATATTTTTACTTCCACACTGTTCTAATTAGCTACTTACTACAAGCTCTGTCTGCACATTCTGAGAAAAGAAAAATAGTTAATAATTTGATGATTATAATGATGAAGACGATGCTGGTATAAACCTGATTATCTGAAATGTCACATATAACCCGAAAGTTAATTTTGCTGCCGATATGTTACAAGTATTTTTGTACAAAACATACTTGCCAGTGAACTGGTACATATATGTATAATTTATGCTGACAGAAAATTATTAATATGTTTTCAGCGGTACAAAATGAGCGAGATCGCATCAGTTCACGAAGGCCTAGCTATGAGGAACAGGCTTCAGGCAATGGATTGTCATGTGCTTCCTTGCTAAATGCAGAGATGCTGTCACGTCAGGTCGGAGCAGCACTTGAGGTATGAAAATATTTTGAGCACAGACGTGTCACATCAATCTGGACCCAAACCTGCAAATCAGATTGCATCAGGACACATACTGATGTCATCTGTCCGTTTGGACAGTGTGTATTTGAAAGAAACATTAACAATATGAATACAGCAAAATTCCTTTAACCTGAGGTCTGGTAATGGGGCACTTGTAGAGAGTAGTCCCAAGACTGGAAGTTGTTTTATACTAACAAAAAAAAAGTCAGCAATAAAACAAACAGATCTCAGGGACATGTTCAAAAAGGTCTTCAAGAGTGTCTGTACATCAAGTGTTGTGGTATCTTCTGATTTCTTATATCATACTCCATCAGCTCCTTCAGCTTTTTTTTTTAAAAAAAAAGGGGGGGGGGAAGGAAAAAAGAAATAAAGAAAGAAAGAAAGAAATAAGAGGGCCCTGATAACCCTGAACCAGCAGAGTAAGGAGATATCCAAATGGAAAACTCCTCTGATTAGTTGTCCTGCCAAAGTATAGGAGCAGTATTTAAGGGGAGGGGGGGGGGGGAAAAGGCCTGTAAGAACTAAGGTTAGTATAGGTACCACCTGATAACCCAGAATATTCGATAATGGGCACCTCTATCATCCCATGCTAGTCAGATTAATTGAACTGTGCTGTACAATATTATACAATAAAAATTTTGTAAGTTTTTCTAAAACAGAGACATATCTCATAAATGAAAGTTCATGAAAGATTTCTCCTAAACATGAAATTTAAGGTGCTACACTTCCAAAACTGTGTACGTGACATCTTATTGTGACAGGGCACATCTTTTTTGGAACACCAATACTGATTCCAGTACATGGACATTCAAGTCTTTTGGTTGGAAACAAGAGCAAACATGTGGCCTCTCATTAAAGACATTAAGAGTTCAATCCCAGGCCCGTCCATATGGAATTTTTGTGGACAAAAGTGGTACTATGACAGGTTTTTCTCAGAGTACTTCAGTTTTCCCATCAGCATTTCACCAATGTTCCATACTTATATTTCATTCATCTCCCTCTGATGCTAATTGTCAACGCATAAAATAAAACTTCTTCTATCTGTCCCACAGGGGGAAAAAGTCACTTACTTTAAAAAACTATTACTGTTAAAAGCAATGATGGGTTCTAAAAACTGTGTCCTTTGTTGTAACTTCAACATATTTTGGTGCGTGTAACTAAAATTTATAACAATGCTCCCATTATCTTTGTGATATCTATGTATCTGCATGTAACAACCTAATACTGCTGAACAGATAGCAACAAACTTTGACAATGGAAAGTATTAATAGGATGCATCAATCCATTTGAATCTTCATACAAGAATAAGAGACCCTTTACATGCAAATTTATCTGCATTTCTTTGAGCATCTCATATGTAATTCACTAGATTTTATTGAAGCAAAACATGTTTGAAACAAAACTTGTAAAGAAGAAAATGCATGTATTTTATGTTAAAACAAATATTCTGAAAGTATTAGTTTTTGATATATGCATACTTTCCAAACTATAATCCTACGCTCATGTCATACAACAATACTTCTGTAGCATCTTGAAATTGCTTCTTGCACTGTGAAACAGTTGAGTCCTGTTGGAAGCTTTAGGTTTAAAACAGTCACAAATATCAAAAAAATACATGTGTTGATATTGCCATTTCACACATTTATCTAATCCAACCAACCAACACTCAAACCAAGAACAGAAAGCATTTTCAATTCAGATGAAGTTGAATTGTTTGAAAATGTGGCAACATTCAAATCTTTGGGACTGGTACGAATTATGATTGAATGCATGCATGAAAAAATTAGGAGCATATTAAATCTGAGAAAAACTTGTTACCATTTGTCTTATTATCTTTTGTCTTCCCATCCGTTAGTCAAAACATATAGATTAAAATATATATGAAACTAAACTTTTCGATTGTCTTACATGGATGTGAAACTCAGTATTTCACATTAAGTGAAAAACAATATCAAAAAGTGTTTAAGAATGGGGTGCTGAGGAAGATATTTGGATGTAAGAGGAAGGAAAAAAGAGGAGGCTTGTGAAAATTAAATAATGAGATGTCCCAAAATTTGTACTCCTTGCAAATATTATTAAGGTGATCAAATCAGAGTTTTATCATTTTTCCAAAACACAATTCATGCCATCATATCAGTCACACACCCTGATTATTTCGATGTGAAATAAAGTTACTTCCTATACATTCAAAGCACACATTCTTCTGTGCAAAATGTGGCAGCAACAAAAAATGTCATCACCACAGACAAACAGTGATAATAGCAAGCATCCAGAGCATGAGGGCAGATGTAGTCTGAAATAAACTGTTTTTGATCAAAGCTCATATTTGGTGACCTTGCAGCTATGTGAATGTGACTTGTAGTACAGATACTTAACAATACATGTACTTGTAATACAAATACTGTGGGCATGACATGAAACTTACATGTGCATTAAAGGCACAAAAAGGATCAATCAATCAGCCTTATACAAGACACACCGCCATTTTCAGACAAGATATTTACTTCCACAGAAAGGCCAAGTGAGTGATATTTCCACTTCGTAAGTTTGTTCGTATGTTTCAAGGAACAAACTTACAATCATAAATATTGTTACTGGCCAGAAGATTATGACTTCAGCACCACTTATTATGAAAGCCTGAGGTGGTGTTTTCCCTGATGGACCATTTTCATAAATCCTTGCTTAAATGAAGCATATTTTCAATAATGAAATTTTGGAAACTATGTGTGTCCACAGGACCTCTTGTTTGCACAAAAATAAAATATTTTAAATTTGGAAGCCCAGAAAGTAGGCTGTGTAGATGGGCTTTTCAAATTGTTGATGCAGTTTGAGAACACTGTAGGAGCACAAATCCATGTGCCACATGAATCTAGTATAGAGAGTTTTGTGTCTGTTATAGGTGAACTCTCCAGACAGTGACTACAATCTGACAAACAAACAAATTGCCAACATCAATGATGTCTGCGAATCAATGAAACAGCAGTTACTGATTCTTGTAGAGTGGGCCAAATACATCCCAGCTTTCACAGAACTGCCACTGGATGATCAGGTAAACATCACTTAGAAAATTCGAATTTGTGTGCAAGGAAAGGATTTATGGCTGGTCTCGGTATTTCTCAACCAGTTACATTCTCAATTAAAATGTTTCTACAAATGCATGCACATGCACACCGAATGGCCAAGTGTCTGTCCCACGGTGTAGAAAAATGGTAATACAAAAAAAAAAAGTTCAATTTGGGAAAAGCCCTGGCCACATTACTGACTTTGATAGTACAGTAGAAGGAGGCCAAAAAACTAATCTTGAGCATCATGTTAGAGAAAAACCCACAACTTTAGGCACTGAGTGGCTCTTCCCCAAATTAACTCCAAGCGCTAGAGGGGAACCCATGCACTGTATGTAACTCACTAACTTATTAGCCATAGAATGCTGAAGGAACTAATCCCATGCATCACAATCACAGTTGCACACAGTACCCAAAATGCCTTTACTTCAAAATTTAAGCACAGTAGGCCCACAGAACTAGCAAAGTATTTATTGCTCGTTTCATAACTGCTTGCTAGTTTTTTGGGTGCCGTGCCTATTCACACAGGAGCAGGCAGTTGCAGTAGATGGTATGACAAGTCAAAATTGCCATGTCCACCTTTGTTGCACCCCCCCTCCCCACAACCCCTTTAGGGTTCACTAGATAGCAGCACTGCTTAGTGCATATTGTTATTCTATCAATTTTAGTACCTTAGTTTAAATTAACTTGATTGTCTTTCCAGGAATTCAGAGATTCACAAGATGCATATTTAGTTTGCATGCAGTTCACCAGTTTAACAGTTTGACAAAGTGTGGTAATGACAAATAGACAATTTATTTGTTCTGTCATCTGATCACTTTATAGTACTTTTGTTTAAACTGTTGTACCTCAATACTGCCACTTGTCAGACAGTAACTAGTATGTACTCACTCTCTGTAAATAATTAACTTGGTTTTAAGTAATTATGCATAAAAATTAATATACTATAAGTACAGCTCCATCCATAATTAATTGTGACATAACATATGGGCATCAGTACATAAGAATTAGTTTTCCTGCATATACATACATTAACACAATGTAGGTAAAGTCACTAGGATAATATTTATGACCAATGCTTAGTACTTAGTAATTCTTTCTGCCATTACAAATTGTTATGGATAGCCTGCGTTATCATTTAGGCATAAATAACCAATATGCTCATGCACATATAATAATACAAAACCCTATGTGTATCATGAACAAGAAAAGTAAACAATTTTTATGGCCTAAACATAATACCAGCAGCCATTTTTAGCTCTCAGCCCATCCAAGGCTCAAAGCGTATGTATGAATAACATCCCAAAAAAGCTATACTCATATTCAAGGGGGAAAAAAAATTGTTAAAATAACTTTTGTTATAATGTTACGGCCAGGTGGCCTTGTTGAGAGCGCATGCTGGGGAACACCTCCTGCTTGGTTTGGCACGTCGTTCCATGCACCTCAAAGATGTTCTACTGCTGGGTAACAACTGCGTCATTGGACGGCACAGTCCTGGTAAGCATATTCTGTAAACAGTCTGTACGCCTCAACAGTAGAACTGTCTACTAGTTGTTATTCATGTCAAAACTACTGGTTTCAAGTGGCCAGTTTCTTGTGTAAGATAAGTGATGCCTACATGACTGTAATCTCTCTCTCTCTTGCTCTCTCAAGCCTATTTTAATGTTGTTCTCTGACATAACCTCTAAACTGAGAACTGATAGAAGCATGCTTGTGCACATGCATGCACACACATGTGAACACAGACTCAAATCAATTGCCCAGTCAGAGACAAAGTGCTGCCTATTACATACTCCTCTTTTAGGCTTGAATATTTTCTTGAGCAGATTCTTTTCAAATAAACATAATTTATAATCTACATCTTGTTGTTCATTTACAAAAAAAATGGTTGAAATTTACATTACTTGCATGTTTGCACAACTAAATTACCATTGTATCATTCTCAGATCATAAAAGCATGAAAATAATGTAAATATTAATTAACAACTTGACAATATAAACACTGCTTTTAAAGGGACAAATCTTCAATTTTATGCATGATACTAAAATATACAGCTGTCATGCCTGAATAACATACAGTCCTAAAATATGGAAACATTAAATTACATGAAAAGTCTTTCTTCTTAAGCTATAAGTTGCAGCTTGAGCTTCTTGCTCCACTTTATGTGTAATAAGAATCATATTATCTGTATTTAGCTTGATGAACTTAGCACAACAAATTTTATGGAACATTATTTACATAGCACATACCTATTTTAGTATCATGTAGATTCACACTTTTAAAAGACACTTACAACCCATAAATCCAACCCACTGGGAGGGACAAGCATGTCTATAATCCTGGTAGTGTCAGAATGCATTTGCATCTGCTTTACACAAAATATATATTGATTATAAATGACCTGAACTTCCCAGTTTTAATTCCTTAAATTGCTGAATATACAAACATTTCAGAATCTGGGGTGTCACCAGACTTAGACATCAGTCGTGTAGGAACCCGCGTCATGGATGAGCTAGTAAAACCAATGACAGAAGTGCAGATAGATGACACAGAATTTGCCTGTCTCAAGGCGATTGTCTTCTTTGATCCAAGTAAGTAATGACAGCTAAAACAGCTGTCTTGAATGCATGTATACATACAAGAACATGGAAATCAAATACCACAACAATTTCAACTGGAATCTGTACATCATTTTTAACCACTTCTTAATGCTTTCATTGCAAGATATTTAAACACATAATTCAATCTCAAGATGATTCATGGTTTACCACAGTTACACACTTTACAATAAAAATATCACATTTGTGCAAATAAATAAATAAATATATACAGTATATTATAATTCCCAAGTGTATAATGATGGTTTTATTTTTCCACAAATTTTCGATACTTTGCATCAAAGAGTCATGGTTATACAGACTGGCAGAAACATTTTTTATTAAAAAATAGTCCTGTGAAATGTGTATCGATAACAAATACATACTTATTTCTCAAAGCCTGCATTATATTCCAAATTTTATGTTTGCCAGTATTGTTGGTACTTTACTTATATGACTACATTTCTTCTTCTAAACTATGTTTATCCACTTCACAACTTTCATTTGTCCCTTACAGGTGTCTCATGAGATCCAGGCAATGAAAACTGTGCTCTTCTGGGTTGTTAAGCAGCAAGTAGTGGTAATTTCTTACCGACGTTTTGCGACAACCTAGCAGTCCCACCTTCCAGGTACAAGGGTCACAAATCCAATAGGTTCTCCCGAAATGTCGGTAAGAAATTACCACTACTCATTGCGCAATAACCCTGAAGAGCACAGTTCTCATCTACTTGGCAGCAGAAGCCTGAAATTACGGATCACGGCAATGTTTTCTAAATGAAATTTGCATGATTTAAAATTCTCACAGTGTTGTTACTGTAGATGCAGTTCTTCTAGGTTGCAACTTCCCCAGGCAACTTCAATCTGTGGCTGAAGGTTCAGACTAATGTAAATGGTTATTTGTACTTGCTCACACTCTAGTTCAAATACTGTTTAGTTAATCCACATACAAGTTTTCATTTTTAGAAACTGAATCCATCTTGTTCTTGTAGCACTGTCCTTTTCACTTCTTTATCCTTCCTGTATTTCTTGCAAGTATCTGCTAATTTATTTGTGCTGTACCTTCCTCCTTTTAATGTATGTTCTATATTCCAATGGGTTCCACATGTATATGATGTCACAGTTTAAACTTAAACACTATGTATTTGCAGTAAATAAGTACTGGCCTAATGGAAGGATAAAGTAATTGATCCAGTGGAATATTACCGGCTCCTTCCGAACCGCTGATGTTTGAGGACGATAGGATATTAATGTGAACTTACTAGTGAATAAAGAGTAAGGTCAGGCTATGATGTTACACAAGCACACTTGAGGAAGGAAGTATACACACACACACAAACACTTGTATTATTACATACATGTAGAAGCAGATTAATTTTCCTTTAACATAAACATAATACAGGGCCTTCATAAATGAGATTCTTCACTTAACATTATTAAGTTGTTGAATTCAGGATGCTGTGACGTACAGTGATTGTGGATGGGGATCACTGCGTGCAAATGTTTACCCTGGTCACACTCACAAAAAGAGACTTCATGTCTAAGCACCATGTTGTAAAGGCATGGAGGGATATGGAGACAAAATTGCATTTTTACACCAGCACGAAATGCTGGTGAGTGGTCACTGTTACACTCCACCCACGTTATTGCCAGGGAATAATCCACAATACCCACACTGGACAGAAACTTGGAAGTGATCACTGTCTCTTCCAAGAATGAAACCATGGCCATCCAACTTGGAAAGAGCCCACGCTCCCCTGATTTGCCAAACTTGTAATTATAACAGATCCATGTTTTTTTAGAATTACCCTGAAACTGGCAATATGTATTCCCCTAAGAAATTAAAAGTATTTGCGTTTATATTTTTGCAGTTCTGAGGACATACAAGTAGTGAGTATTTTAACTGACTCTTTAATTTAACTTTCAGATGCGAAAGGTTTGAGTGATTCACACAGAATTAAGGGCCTTCGGTATCAGATCCAGATCAATTTGGAAGATTACATCAGTGATCGACAGTATGACTCAAGAGGTCGATTTGGAGAAATCCTCCTCACTCTGCCTGCTCTACAGTCCATTACATGGCAGATGATCGAACAGATCCAGTTTGCGAAATTGTTTGGTGTGGCACGCATTGACAGTCTGCTGCAAGAAATGCTACTGGGTGGTAAGATTCAAGTTGTGTATTTTTGTTGAGCCATAAAGATCTTGTTTCTTGGATCAATTTAAACCTTCTTTAAATGTGTAAGCTTGCCCTCTGTTCTTACACAATATTTGTGTCTTGTTAGCTACTGTTTTTCCTCCAGTCTTTGTTCATCAGATAAAATTTAATCCAGAAAAATGTATAATTTTGGGTTCTGTTCTTTGGAAACCGTTTACTGCAGTTTTCACTGCATGTATACCATGCATCACCCACTGATTGTTGTAAATTTCTTAATTCCTGTCAAGATCCAATCTCACATTGGTGAACATCATGATGATGATATGAGCCTTGAAGCTTTCATGGCGACAGGAATCAATAAAATCTTCTCAGGCAGCCAGCCATGTCAAGATGTGAAAGCTCTCCAACATTGCAAGGACTGATTCCATCCCTGAAATGTTGGGAGAGTTATGATGTGCCTATCTGCCCAAAAAGATTTTACTGAATCATGATGGTCTTCCAAGCTGTGATGCTATGAAGTTTCATAGGTATAAATCAAACTAGGAGTGTCTCATACCTAGCAACTCTATTCTTAATTCTCAAGTTGTTTCTAAAGTTTGTTATAGTTACCCTTCTTATTAATTTCTCAATACTCAGAAGAACTTTATGTCTGCTGCTAGTAATTAGCTTGTACATTTCTTAGCAGTTAATGTCCAAATTTCTACTCCATATGCCAAAATGGGTAAATTGTACGTTAATATAGGATTAAATGTTGCACTTCTCACCTGCATGAAAACCATCAACAGTGTAGCAGGGATACTAACAAAGGGTGGAAACAAACAAACCAATTGGTCCAGATGAGGAAGGAAGCAGAATCAAACAGGGCTTATACAAAATACGAAGCCAAGTAAAGTTTACCTCAGCAAGTCATCCAAATAAACTTAATAAAATAAAACATCACAAATCAAGCCATTGAACACATGCTCAAGCAATATGACTCATTACTGTGAGCAGTAATAGAAATGGTGTATAATAGCTATCTGCAATACTACCAATTTTAAACAGATGGGCCTCCATGGAGCCATAATAGTACAAATAGACAGTAGCCCTTTAGTAGAAAACTCTGTAGTATGACAAAGCTGGCAATGAAAAGCAATATCCTGGCCCTGAACAAGCACCGTATAATCCCAATTTCAGGATTCACAATTTACAATTTTTATGTATTTCAGTTCCATCTTTTTCAATCCCAGCCCAAACTGTATATAATGTATAATTCTTCTAGATTTTTTGGTTTCTCCTGAATTTAAGACAAAACCATCTAAGAACCTCATTTTACAGTTTGGGTTTACAATTTTGGAGTATGAGTTGTGTATACATGCTTATCTGTGGCAGAAGTATATCAATGTTTAAATTGATGAGAACTATCAGAGTAGTGTACTGACATTTCTCAAGAGTTAGCATGCATGTAATTTGTCAAAAAGCTCATAGAAGTAGCTATTTACATATAAGCATGTTTACAACCAAACACTCTCATTGGTTAATCATGAATTACGGATGTAGCTACCCCATGATTGGTCACGACACAGCATGCTGACAGAAGCAGCATCTCATAGAAAGTTTTGTACAAATGAAACCCCAAATTCAGTTTACTCTTCAATTTTTTTTTTCCTGTCCCATAAATTAAATATAAAAATATAGACTGGAAAGAAGGAAAACGTCATTAGGTTTAAATTTAGAGTCAATATAATGTTTTTTTATCCACTGTAATAATTTTCTGCTTCACTTTAACAGCACCCCCATTTAGAATTTTTTTTTAGATTTAAGGCATAAACAGCTCCTCCCTGAAACAAGTCTTCAATGAGGGTTCTACTGTGTATGCCAAAACCATAACTGACTGCACAGAAGTACAAAAGACAAGCAAGTACTCAAAGTACTCATTGACATTAAGTTCAATCAAACTATCTGGTAACAAAAAATTCAATGAACACCCTACTGAAGCCACCAGAGAACCTGTCTGTTTGAAAAATGACAACATAATGGCCAG
>Ga0123354_10002886_pt1 | contig 23295 bp, 20 predicted proteins | sample TergutLab28metaG_2_FD_97872 | JGI IMG/M metagenome (GOLD analysis project Ga0123354, IMG submission 97872) | Labiotermes labralis P4 segment gut microbial communities from Petit-Saut dam, French Guiana - Lab288 P4 | ecosystem: Host-associated > Arthropoda: Insects > Digestive system > Gut ... | reverse complement strand
GCGCACCTGATGGTGTGTTTCGTAGCGCTCTTTCAATCCGCGAAGAATAGAGATGGTGGAGTATTTATCCGGTTCTTCAATTTTTACGGGTTGGAAGCGGCGTTCTAAGGCTTTATCTTTTTCAAAATATTTTTGATATTCGTTTAGCGTTGTGGCGCCTATTGAGCGGAGTTCGCCGCGTGCGAGGGCAGGTTTCAGGATATTTGCGGCATCCATTGCGCCTTCGCCGGTAGCGCCTGCACCTACTAATGTGTGAATCTCATCAATAAAGAGAATAATCTCCCCATTCGACTCAATTACCTCTTTGATAACATTTTTCAAGCGCTCTTCAAATTCTCCTTTATACTTTGCACCGGCTATGAGTGCGCCCATATCTAAGGAGTATAGTTTTTTAGTTTTCAGATTTTCCGGAATATCGCCGCTGACCAATCGGTGTGCCAAGCCTTCAGCTATGGCAGTTTTTCCAACCCCAGCCTCGCCGATAAGAATCGGGTTGTTTTTGGTTCTGCGCGACAAAATTTGCAACACGCGGCGAATCTCTTCATCGCGCCCAATGACAGGATCGAGTTTTCCTTTGCGAGCAGCATCATTCAGATTTACAGCGTACTTATTCAACGAGTTATAAGATTCCTCGCTGCTGTCGTCGGTAACTTTATTGCCTTTGCGCAAATCGGTAATGGCAGTTTTAATCCCTTTTTCGCTGATGCCTGCATCTTTTAAAATCTTGGCGGCATTGTCGTTAGACATGTATATTCCATAGAGCAGGTGTTCCAACGAAACAAAGTCATCGCCCAACTCGTTGCTAAAAACGATGGCTTTTTGAATTGCCGTATTCACTGCCGGTGAAATATAGATGTCGTTTCCGGTTCCTTTTGCCAGCGATTCTATCTGTTTTTCTACTATTTGCAGAATCATTTTAGGATTGGCATCCAATTTTTTAAGAAGATAGGGGATCACATTGGCATCAATTTCTATCAATGCTTTTAAAATGTGAAGTGTTTCCAAGCGTGCCTGTTTGTGGCTATGCGCAATCAGTTGTGCCTGCGCAAATGCTTCTTGAGATTTGAGGGTAAGGTTGTTGAGGTTCATAGGGATTAAAGGTTTAAAGATTTAAAGTTTAAAGATTTAAAATTTTAGGCTCATAGATAGTTTTTAAATTTTTAAATCTTTAAATTATTAAATTCTCTATTGTTTTGGCAAAAAGAGTGCCAAAGTTTTTCCATTGACAAAAAGTCAATCAAAAAAACAGGAAATTATATAGCCTTGTGGATAGAAAAGAATGGCGTAAATTATGCGTAAAGTTCAGTAAAAATATCTCTTAGCTCTTTGCTTTCGCGGAGGAGTTGGAGGGTAATTTCAGCGTGACCTCGAGTATAGCCATTTCCAACAATCATAGTTACGTCGCTGCCAACGCCTTCAGCGCCGAGCGCAGCTTTGGTAAAATTGGTGGCCATAGAGAAGAAGTAAACTAATCCGGTGTCTTTTGTACACAAAATAGAGGTCATCTCTGTATCGGGAACATTTACGTTATTAATAGTTACATCTACCATTTCGCCGTTGGTAAGGTCGCTTATTTTTTCCATCATGCCTACCGGATCGTGCGCGTTACCGGCAAAAACATAATCACAGAAGCCCAATTGTTGAAGTCTTTCGGTTGATTTTTGGCTGTGGCACATTCCGATTACCTTACCGGTAACGCCAACTCTTTTCTTCGCTTCGTAGCAGCACAACATTCCTGATTTTCCGCCGGCGCCGATAATCAGCACAATGTCGCCGGGTTTACAAAGTTTGGCAGTTTGTGCCGGCGCTCCGGCAACGTCTAATGCCGACAAAGCTAATGTTTCAGGCATGTCATCAGGAATTTTGGCATAAATGCCGCTTTCAAACAAGATAGCTTTTCCTTCAATATCCACTTGGTCAATCTCATCGCGAATCTCTTTTATTTTGTCTATGCGCAACGGCGTTAAAGATAAAGAAACTAAGGTAGCAATTTTATCTCCTTCTTTTAGATTGATTTTTCCTTTTAAAGCATCTCCAATTTTTTCAACAACCCCCAGTAGCATACCGCCGGAGCCTGTCCACGGGTTGCGGTGTTTTCCCTGTTTTGCCACGATGTCGAACATAATCTCTTTTATTTTTTCTTGATCTCCGTTAGCGCGGGCTTTAATATCGGTGAAAGAAGCCGAATCCACATTCAATGTTAGTACATCAATAAGGATTTCGTTATCCCAAATTTCATCCATATTATTGTCAATTTTATTTGCCGGCTGCGGCAAAACTCCTTTTGGCTCAATCACGCGGTGTGTGCCGTATTTGTTCCCTTTCTTTTGCATAATGATATATTTAATTAGGTTAAAAAATTAGGGCGCGAATATAGAAAAAAAGCAAAAATGGAACATATGACTTCGATTACACATATTTTTTTATTTTTGCACCCTTAACAATTAATCAAAAAAAAATATGAAATTCATTGTATCCCGCGATCTTTTGTATAAAAATTTAAGTGCCATCAGCGGCGTTTTAGGAACTAATAGCACTTTGCCGATTTTAGACAATTTTCTTTTTTCTGTTGAAGGTGATATGTTAACACTCACTGCTTCAGATTTAGATGCCACGATGACGGCAACTGTTCAATTAACCCATGTGGAAGGAGAAGGATCTGTGGCGATCCCATCAAAAACCATTATAGAAACTTTAAAATTGATGGATTCCGAAATTCCCATTGATTTTGATATTGATCTTGAAAATCGTGTTTTAAAATTTTCTACGATTAATGGAGAATACGACTCTTCCTGTTTCCTTGGTGAAGAGTATCCTGCCATGAAAACTATGGTAGATCCGCAATCGTTTGAGATAGAAGCTCATATTCTACATCGTGCCATTAGTAAAACCCTGTTTGCTACCGGAAACGACGAACTTCGCCCCAATATGATGGGCGTTTTGTGCGAACTTTCTAACGAAAATATTACTTTCGTTGCTACCGATGCCCACAAATTGGTACGCTATACGAACGCTGCCGTTAAAGTGGACGACAATGCCTCCTTCATTTTACCAAAAAAACCTATTACACAACTCAAATCTATTTTGTCCGGAATAAATGAAAAAGTTACAGTAGAATATACTGCCGATACGCATCATATCCGCTTTTCTTTTGCAAATATTGTACTCTTCGCTTCATTAAAAGAGGGTAAATTTCCTGCATATCAAGCCGTTATTCCTAAAGAAAATCCTAATAAATTTATAGTTGAGAGGAAAGATTTTTATAAATCTATTTCTCGTGTTGGGATTTTCTCAAATCAATCCACCTTTCAGGTAAGAATCTCTCTTTCTGATGAGAAAACTGTAATTACTGCCGAAGATCTAAATTTCTCAAATAAAGCGGAAGAGGTTATCAAAGGTTCTTATATAGGAGAAACGATGGATATAGGTTTCAACTCTAAGTTTTTGCGCGAAATGTTGGAAAATTTAGACTCAGATGAAATAGGAATAGAGATGTCGCAACCCAATCGAGCGGCTCTACTTCTCCCAACTCAACAAGAATCTCCTGAAGAAGATCTGTTGATGCTCATTATGCCGGTAATGCTGAATTACTAATATAAGAGAGGAAAACTTATTTTACTTCTTTTAAAAACTTTTGTTCAGGAATAATCTCTTTTCGTACTTCAAAATCTTCATTCATAATTAAAATTGCAGATTTTTCTAAAGTAACTTCATTATTGATTACTTTATTTATCAATCTATATCGTAAAACAATAGGTTGAGCAGGAGCTAAATTGGCAGTTATAAACTCTACTCGCTCTTCTCTGCCCACCTGTATATCAGAAGTCTCAATCCATTCTATTTGTGAATAAAAAAACTCCTGCCGAAAAGTGATGGCAGTTTGATAAACTCCATTCAGAAAAACAAAGGTTACCAAAACAGTATCCGGTTTATCTTTATTTATACTGATGCTTTGATTATATTGCCAAACTAATTGCCCCCTTTCATTGGTTAATCTATTACTTTGCCCGTAAATACCGATGGAAGTAGTTGTAAAAATTATTATCAACCAACATGCGGCATAGTTTAAAACGTTTAACTTCTTCATTAAATTAAATCTTAAATCTTAAATCTTAAATCTATTTCTCACAGGATTTGCATAAATATCTAGCAGGTATTTCATCATTTTTTCTGTAGAAACTTCTTGAACCACAGATTGCTCCTTCAAATAATTCATAAAATCAACTTTTTCATCTTGCGTATATTGAGTAGAAAATAGATCAGTATTTTCTTGAATATCAAATGCAATATAGTTTTGTGGGTGTAAAAAATAGTTTTCATAAATTTGTTGATCAATTTGCGTACAAAAAAGAGTAAGTTTATCGTTTAAAGAGAGTTTATGTGGGATATTGTCAATTTCATGGTGTAAAGGTTTTCCGATTACAAAATGCACGTTTCCTTTAAAACCTGTAATACCATTAATGATACTATCGGTGTCTTCACCAGTTTTTTTGATATAAGGTTTATTTTCAGAAAGAGCTAATTCACGTGCTTTTAGCTTTGCGCAGGGTTCGTATTGATAGGATACGGTAACCGGCGTAATCTTCATTTGCTGTAACGTTTGCAATTTATTTCTGACAGCAGGTAACGTTAGCATTTTAATAAGCCCTTGCTGTGTTTTATCGTCTCCGTTTTTGGTTCGGCCGTTTCCCTGTGCAATCCATACCGATTCTTTTTCTTCAAAAAGACTATGATGAATATAATCGGCTAGCAGATGTGTGTTGTGGATTCTATCTTTTAATGGGCCGGAACGTCTTACCAAAAACATTTTGTGTAAACGTGCCAACTCAACAAACAGAGCGGTTGAAATGAGATTATCACCGATAGCAATACGGGTTTCATCATACCCGTTTTTAAAGAAATATATTTGCAATAAAGAGGAATCTAACACAATATCTCTGTGGTTACCAATAAATAAGTATTGATGATTAGGGTTAAAGTTTTCAATACCGGAATAGTGGATTTTGGTGCAGGTTTTTTCAGCAAAATAGTGAAATACCTTATTGGCAAAAGCTAAGTGGAACTCAAATTGGGTTTTACAGGCTAATACTTCTTTTACCCATTCATTCACATCCATTTTATCTTTAAAAATATCCAAATGCTTAATAAACGTAGGGTCGGTAAAGAGTTTTTTTACTGCAATCAGGGTTTCTTTTTCTGTATAAGGTCGAATATCGTCAAATAGAGGTTTCATTTTTCTTTATTAAGTACAATGATTTCAAAAATGGAATAAGAAAAATAGATAACAAGAAAAGCACCGGCAAAATTCCATCGGTCATCTTTATAACACAATATATATAAGACTAAGAAAATGAGGATAGAAAAAATTTTTATGATACGGGAGAGTATGTATCCGGTAACAAACTTTCTTCCTGTAGGCTGATTCGATTTTTTAAAAACAATACAAAGCGTGAGCAGCGTAATTAGAAAAAAGAATATGACAATAAAAGGGATAGCAGGAGAGGCAAATTTCGGTAATAGGTATTGATATATTACTCCTATGGCAGCCATTGCTACAGAAAAGAATAGTAATCGGAATAGAGATTTACGAACAAGTGGTTTATTCATCATTTTTTTTATTAGATGCTTTAAGCACAAAGTAATACAAAGAAAACGCAACAGAGAGGAGTGAAAAAAGAATTACAAAGATGTGGTGGTTTCCCGTAATACTATCTAATTTTATTCCTCCATAAGTAGCTATAAAAATAAATATACCCATTTGAATAACCCAACCCAAGTATTGGGATCCTGCCGGCGTATTATTAGTTTCTTGTTTTTTCATGATCAAAAATTATTCATTCTCAATCCCCGGGATTGGGGTAGGGGCGGGATTTTGCATCACGCAATTTCCAACGAAGTTAGCGCCTGGCTCAATAGCAATTTTACTCACTCTAATATTACCCGTTAAATTAGCTGATGCTTTTAAAGAAAGAAGTTCATTAGCCGTAATATCTGCTTTAGCATATCCTTCAATATCAATAGAATGGCATTGTATTTTACCTTCGATCATTCCATTTTTTCCAATAAAGATTTTTGAATTTGAGATAATGTTACCTTTTAAGGTGCCATCAATTCTGCAATCGCCGGATGAAACTAAATCTCCTGTAAGCGTTGTTCCGGCAGCAATAATATTAATACCGCCGATCTCTTCTTGTTCTAAATTTTTTGCCATATGAGTTGTTTGTTAAATAAAAAATAATGTTAATACTTGCGCAAAAATATGAAATAATTTAAAATTTATTATATGGATAAATTTGAATATGCAACTTCCTTACTTCCTGATATAAAAGCACTCTAAGTGCTTCATAATTCTCTTTAGTTTTAGCAGAGATAAAGATTGATTTTTGCTCCATTTTTGCCATCCATGTCGTTTTTAGCTCATCTATAGAGATATTCCATTTTTCTTTTGGTGTTAAATCGTCAGAGGCTTTTTCTATCCATGCGTAATTGTCTATTTTATTGAATAGATATACCATAGGTTTGTCGCCTGCATTAATTTCTTGTAAAGTTTGATTCACAATAAGTATCTGCTCTTCAAAATCAGGATGACTAATGTCCACCACATGCAACAAAAGGTCTGTTTCGCGAATTTCATCCAAGGTTGATTTGAATGATTCGACTAATCCGTGCGGTAATTTTCGTATAAATCCCACGGTGTCTGACAATAGAAACGGAATATTATCAAATACTACTTTTCTAACGGTAGTATCTAAAGTGGCAAACAGTTTATTTTCTGCAAATACGTCGGATTTGCTTAAGAGATTCATCAAGGTGGATTTACCTACGTTGGTGTAACCTACTAAGGCTACTCTCACAAACTTTTCTCTGTTACTGCGTTGCGTGAATTTTTGTCTGTCAATCTCTTTCAATTTTTCTTTCAGCAAGGCGATTCTGTCTCGAATAATGCGTCGGTCGGTTTCAATCTCTTTTTCTCCCGGTCCACGCATCCCGATTCCCCCACGTTGCTTCTCCAAGTGGGTCCACATACGGGTTAATCGCGGCAAAAGATACTGATATTGCGCTAATTCTACTTGTACTTTGGCGTGTGCTGTTTGTGCACGTTTGGAAAAGATATCCAATATTAATCGTGTTCTGTCAATTACGCGACACTTCAACACAGCTTCAATATTGCGTGTTTGAGATGGAGACAGTTCGTCGTCAAAAATTGCTATTTCAACTTTGTTTTCTTCAATATAACGGGCAACCTCTTCCAATTTTCCTGAACCGAGATAAGTGCGCGGGTCAGGATAGGGAAGGTTTTGTATAAATTTACGAATGGCAATACCACCTGCTGTATCCGTTAAAAAAGCCAATTCATCTAAATATTCATTCACTTTTTCAAAAGAAATAGCAGGGGTTGCTACTGCAATCAATACAGCAGTTTCGTTGGTAAGCTGCACGGTAATATCGTTCATTTCAAATCTCTTCAATTTGGCTTGCTTGGATCCACCCTTTCTCCCCATTTGGCAGCCTAATCTCTACCCATTCGTTCAGATGGTCGGTAATTCCTACTTTTAATCCGGAATGGATAACAAAGAGATCAGAGCCTTTTTCGGTGGGAGTACTCTTTACATTTACTACATAACTCATGATAATTCCTTCGGGATGTTGAATATAGCGTGAGGTTTCTTTCTTTGCAAAAATGAAGGAAAATATCGTAAAAAGCAAGGCAAGTATAGCAATAAAAATAGAGAGAGAACGGATCCACGGAATCCTGATTAGCAATATAAAAAGCAAACACAATATGAACAAAGCACAAGCTACGATGCTACATATTGCCCATTGGTTACCAGTAAATAATGTGGAGCAACTATTCCACCATTTTACGATAAAAAGTTCCGGAAGTTGTTCAATTCTATCTATTAATTTCTGTTGTACAAAATTGATATTGTGAATAATATCCTCGTTATTTGGAGTCAACCGGTAGGCTCGCTCAAACCATAGCATTGCCCGCGCATGATCCCCACATTTATAGTACGCATTGCCGAGATTATAATAGAGTATTGCGCTTTCATATTGTAAATCTACAACTTTTGTATATAACCCTATCGCATCTTTAAATTGATTCGATTGATAGGCAGTATTGGCTTGCTGTATGTAAGTTACAGCGCTGTCTTGCATGGGATTGGCTGATAATGAAAAGGGAGAGAGGATAAAAAAGATAAAAAGGATAAATGGGATAAAAGGGATAAAATAAGATTTGTTCATTTTTTTTGAAAAAATATTTTTTTATAGTAACGTGAATTTATTTAAATATTACTTTTGCACACTTTTTTATAGATGATATGCTCCAATTTAAACCCATTGCCATAGCAGACCAAAAGTTATTATCCACTTTTTTACATAAATTTGATTGTCAATTATTGAACTACAGTTTTGCAGTACTTTTTCTTTACAGAAACGTTTGCCGCTTTCAATATGCTATTTCCGATAATTTCTTGCTGATAAAAGCCACTCATAACAACGAAGATTACTTTATGTTCCCGATGGGAGATGGAGATATGAATGCTGTTTTAGATACAATTACATCCGAAACCCTCAGTAAAGGCATAAAACCGGTTCGCTTTTATCAGTTTTGCAATGATATAGCGCCGGTATTGTTGCTATGGGCAGAAGAATTTTGCAACAAAACAGGTATGCAATTTAGAACGGATTCTGTTAGGAGTGATTTTGAATATATCTATTTATCAAAGAAATTAGCGCTTTTAGAAGGGCATTTTTTTAAACCTAAAAGAAACCAAATCAATTCTTTTACCAAAAACAATCTATGGAATTGGTCGTGCATTACCAAAGAAAACATTGAGGAAGTACAGCGATTTAATAGTTTGTGGGACTCTCTTAAAGATTGTGAAGAGCACCCTACTTTAGAAGCAGAAAATATAGCGTTGAAAGATGCATTCAGTTATTTTTTTGAACTGAATTTACAAGGTGTGTTGTTGAAGGTTGAAGATAAGATAGTGGCATTTTCAATCGGCTTTCCATTAAACAAGGAGACTTTTTTAGTGCTTTTCGAAAAGGCAGATAGAAACTGCAAAGGCACTTATACCATGATCAACAAGTTGTTTGCCCAAGAAATTTCAAAGAATTTTACCTTCATTAATCGTGCGGAAGATGCCGGAGAAGAAGGACTTCGTAAAGCCAAACTCTCCTATCAGCAGGAATATCTGATTGAAGTGAACGAATTGGAGATATATTAAATGATATATCTTATCTCTGAAAAAAGTTATCAACATTATGGGTAAACGAACAAATGCAGTGTATATTTGCACCCTGATTTCAGTTGGATATCTACCGCCTCTCTTTTTTTGCTAACATTTACTAAATCAACTATATATGAAACCACAAAAAAATCAAAGAAACACACAAGAAAAAAAGAAAAAGAAAATGTTTTTCGGAAAAAATTACGCAAAGTACATCAATCCTTTTACCGACTTCGGTTTTAAGAGGCTTTTCGGAGAAGAATGCAATAAAGATTTATTACTTGATTTTCTGAATGAACTTCTGTACGCAGAACAGGGGCATATTGTAAATATCTCTTATCTTAAATTAGAACGGTTAGGTATCTCTGCAAACTCTCGCCACGCAGTTTTTGATATTTACTGTGAAAATGAGAAAGGAGAAAAGTTTATTGTTGAACTTCAAAAACAAAACCAACGGTTTTTTAAAGACAGATCGGTGTTTTATTCCACTTTTCCTATTATAGAACAAGCGCAGCAGGGAGAGGATTGGGGCTTTGAACTTAAAGCAGTGTATGTGATTGCTATTCTGAATTTTGTATTTGAAGAAGATAAAAATGAACCGAATAAGTATCGCTATGATGTTAAATTGTCTGATATTAAGACCCATAAAATATTTTACAATAAGTTGACTTTCATTTATTTAGAGATGCCAAAGTTTACCAAAGAGATAGATGAAATAGAAACCCGTTTTGAGAAATGGCTCTATGTGATTAAAAATCTTGGTCGTTTAGATAACCTTCCCGACAAACTTCGCGAGACTGTTTTCGAGAAGATGTTTGCTGCAGCCGAAGTAGCCCAATTATCCCAAGGAGAATATATGGGATATATAGAGAATGTGATACAACATTGGGATACGTACAGTATTATGAAAACAGCTAAAGAAGATGCAACTGCCGAAGGAATGGCAAAAGGAATGGCAAAAGGCTTAGCCGAAGGCATGGAAAAAGGCAGAGCAGAAGAAAGGGAAAATATGGTTATTAATAGCCATCAAGCAGGTTTGCCTTTGGAAATGATTGCAAAAATTACAGACTTATCTGTTAATAAAGTGAGTAAGATTATTGAAAAATTCAAAAATGTTTAAACAGTGAATTAAAATTTATAACCAACAAAATAAATTAATGGCAAAGAATAAATTTTACGTGGTGTGGCAAGGGCGAATTACTGGTGTTTTTGATAATTGGAACGATTGCAACACCCAAGTTAATGGTTTTGAAGGAGCTAAATATAAATCGTTTGTAACAAAATCAGAAGCCCAAAAAGCATACACAGACGGATATAAAAATTATTACAAAACCCACGGTAGAGAAGCAATTAATAGCGCTTTAACAGATATTTCTCCTATTTTGAATAGCCTTTCTGTAGATGCTGCATGCAATATGGTTACAGGACAGATGGAATACAGAGGTGTGCATTCCGGAACAAAAGAGTTGTGGTTTAAGCAAGGACCTTTCCCAAAAGCCAGTAACAATATCGGTGAATTTTTGGCTTTGGTGCACGGATTGGCACTGTTAAAACAAAAAAATATACATATTCCTATTTATTCCGACAGTATTACCGCAATCGCATGGGTGCGCCAAAAAAAACATAAATCCATCGTAGTGCCCACTGAAGAAAATGAAGTGATCTTCGACCTGTTAGTTCGTGCCGAACAGTGGCTGCAAAATAACTCCTTCCAAACGCCGATTATTAAATGGGATACCAAAACATGGGGTGAAATCCCCGCAGACTTCGGAAGAAAATAGTGGCTAATGATCAGATAATTAGATGATAAAAAGATAAACTGATAAAAAGATAAAAAGATAAACTGATAATTGATAATCTAAAATCTAAAATTGTAAATCTAAAATCGTAAATATCCTTGAATTACCTTACCATCGAAAAACTCACTAAATCCTTTGGCGAAAAAATACTTTTCGAAGATATTACTTTTGGTATTGAAAAGGGACAAAAAACAGCGCTGATTGCTAAAAATGGTGCCGGAAAATCATCCCTGCTAAATATTATCGCAGGCATAGATTTTCCAGATTCAGGGAAGGTTACCTTACGAAATGATATTTCCGTTTCTTACTTACCGCAATTGGAAACTATATCAAACAGTTATTCGGTAATGGATCTGATTTTTGATTCTAATACACCTGTGATTAAAGTGGTTAAAGAATACGAAACTGCACTTTCCTTAGCGAAAAGAAATGAAACTAAGGAAAATCTATTACGATTTGAACATGCTTTGTCGGAAATGGAACGTTTACATGGGTGGGACTTGGAAAGTAGAGTGAAAGAGATACTTTCCCGATTCGGGATTGATGATATTTTTAAGAATATCAGTGAATTATCCGGCGGACAGCGAAAGAAAACCGCACTTGCCAAAACGCTGATCGCGGATACCGATCTACTTATTTTAGATGAACCTACCAACCACTTGGATATTGATATGATTGAATGGTTGGAAGATTATCTCTCCACTTCAAACACAACATTGTTAATGGTTACACACGATCGCTATTTTTTAGATCAAGTATGTAATAATATTATAGAGTTAGAAAATCAAAAACTTTATCACTATAAAGGCAAGTATGGCTATTATTTAGAGAAAAAAGCGGAAAGAATTGCCAATGAAACAGCAGAGTTAGAGAAGATAAAACAGTTGTATTATAAGGAGTTGGAGTGGGTGCACACTTCTCCTTGTGCACGTACAACTAAAGCCAAAGCACGTATTAATGCGTTTGTAGATTTGAAGGAGAGCGCCACGCGAAAAGTGGATAAGCAAGCCGATGCGTTTCACGTGCGCACAGAGCGATTGGGAAACAAAATTCTGGAAATTAACAATATTGATTTTTCATATCCCGACAAACTAATATTGGATGATTTTTCTTACACTTTTAAAAAAGGAGAGAAATGTGGCATCGTGGGGAAAAACGGCACAGGAAAAACTACTTTATTAAAGTTAATAGTGGGCGAAATTTTACCTGACGCCGGAAAAATTATACCCGGATTAACAGTTCAATTCGGCTATTTCTCGCAAGATGGACTGCCCGTGAAAGGAAACAAACGGGTAATTGACATTGTAAAAGAATACGCCGAAATGATCAGATTAGAAAATGGAAACTTTGTAGGGGCTTCGCAATTTCTGAACTATTTCGGATTTAAGTATGAACAACAATATACTTATTACGAAGATTTAAGCGGCGGTGAAAAAAGAAAACTCAGCCTGCTTATTACCCTCTTGAAAAATCCTAATTTTCTCATCCTTGACGAGCCGACCAACGATTTTGATATTGACACTCTAAATCTGCTGGAAGATTTCCTAACCTACTATCAGGGGTGCATACTGGTGGTTTCGCACGACCGATGGTTTATGAACAAATTGGTTGACCACCTCTTTGTATTTGAAGACAACGGAAAGGTAAAGGATTTTTACGGAAATTACACAGAATACAGAATTGAAAAGCAAAAAGCAGAACGTAGAATGCAGAAAGTGGAAAGTAAAAAGCAAACACCACACGCCTCTCATTCCTTACCTCTTACCTCTTACCTCACACAGCTGTCATGGAAAGAGCGTAAAGAACTAGAACAGTTAGAATTAGAAATTCCGAAATTTGAAGCAGAAAAAGAACGGTTGCTGCAAAAGATGAACAGTGGGACGGGAACTGCGCAAGAACTCCATGAGTGGGGAACTGCCTATCAAGATATTTCAGAGAAGATTGATATGAAAACTCTGCGGTGGTTAGAATTGAGTGAAATAGCATAGTTAAGAAAAAAATAGTTTCTTTGCAGAAATTATTCTAAATATAGAAATCTATGACCCCCATCATCGCACCTTCCTTGCTTTCATCCGATTTTGCAAACTTGGAGAGAGAGATAAAAATGCTGAATAAATCGCAAGCCGATTGGATTCACTTGGATATTATGGATGGACATTTTGTCCCCAACATTACCTTTGGAATGCCGGTAATTCGTGCTATCAAAAAAGTGGCACAAAAACCGTTAGATGTACATCTTATGATTGAAAAACCGGAACGCTATATTTCCGATTTTAAAGATGCCGGCGCAGATTGCTTGTCGGTACATTGGGAAGTCTGCCCCCATCTGCATCGTACTATTTATCAAATTAAAGATTTGGATATGTTGGCGGGTGTTGCCATTAACCCTCATACTCCTGTCGCTTTTTTGGAAGAGATTATTAATGACGTTGATTTTGTTCTGGTAATGTCGGTTAACCCTGGCTTTGGCGGTCAGCGATTTATCCAAAACAGCATTAAGCGCATCAAAGAGCTTCGGAAGATGATTGATAATCACAAGTCTGATGCAATGGTTGAAGTGGATGGTGGTGTTGACTTGCAAAACGCCCCTATGCTGATAGAAGCCGGTGTGGATATATTAGTTGCAGGAAATACAGTGTTTAGTTCGGATAATCCGATTGAGACCATCAGAGATTTAAAATTTAAGATTTAAAAATATTTTCTTGTAAATCTGTTTTTCTGCCCTCTGTTGCTAATTTTATATTCAAAAGCGGTTTGCCCGCCTTTGCTGCTAAGGGTTCTGTATTTTGCTTTGGTTTTGATAATGGCATTGTTAAATTTTTCATCAGAGGAAAAAACAGATAAACTGTAGTTCTCAAAATGGAAAAAGAAAAAGTCTTTATTCAACTCAAAATAGATGTATAAAGTGTTTTTTGAACCTTTCTTTTCAATCACGATTCTTCCTGGAATCTCTTTGTACACATTTTTTCCGCCCGAAATAACCAACGGGAGCGTTTTCTGCGATTCAAAGGCTGCATTCTCTTCAGACCACACAAAATCTAATGCTGAAAAAAGAAACTTTACATTCAGTTTATCAGGCAATTTTCCTTGCAGAATGCCCGATTTCCGCTCTCTATTATACTTTTCGTATTCATCTTTTCCTAAAATGTTGATTAAAGCTTGAGTATAAATTTTGTCTGTCCCGACATCAACAAATCTAACATCTTGGGCATTGGCAAAATATTCGTTCATAATCTTCATAGCATCATCGTTGAAAAAGAAGTCTATAGAAGTGGTCAGGTGCATTATAGCAGAATCCACTTGCATATAATTTATCACTTGTCCGTGTGTATTAAAGTCAATGCGTCCCAATTTTGCACCCATATCAATAGTCCCTTCTCCAATTGAAATACAATCTTTGTTGTATAGTGAGACGATATTTCCGGGAAGATTTGGATTATGGAGTTTTTCCAAAGAAGCAGCTTGATAAGCATGTTCTTCATTATTATAAGTAATAAAACCCGAAGAAGATATGTATTCTGAGTCGTTCATTTGATCTTTTGCGCTGCCAAAAACGGTGTAAATTCTACCCCCTTCGTTTGAGGAAGCAACGGCAACTGTAGCCCGCCGGTCGTTCATATTTTGAGTCTTATTATTAATCACTAACAAAATATTATTCGGATTGATTTGTTGGTTAATTCTCATCGCGGTCGGTTTATGAACATCACAATTATGGTTAAAAGAAACTCCGCCTGAAAATGTTAGAAACTCTTGAATACTATTCAGTTCAACGTTTCCGCAAAAACCAAAATGTGGACTTAATGAAAAGTCAACCTCCGGTGGGAGCGTTGCGGATCCCTTAGTAGCTCCGGAATACCAAATGGTGTCAAAACGAATGGTTTGTATTGTATTGTAAGCATCTGTGTAGTCATAATATCCGTTTCCATGAAAAAGATCTCCATTTTTAATTTGCACGGAACAATTATAGAGTTCGTGGAACATATTATCTCGGGAAGCTAAAATTCGAGCATGGGTAAGATGTGAAAAAACAGCATTTTCTTTAATAGAAATCTCTCCGTTGTTTGGAAAAATGGCGGCATCTCCCACGGGAATAAAAGGTACGCCTCTTGCTTCAAGTGTATTTTGTTCAAAGTCAAAGTCTAACATTTGTACATTAAAACCAATGCTTCGCTTTCCCTGCTCAATAGTAGAAAGAAGAGTTTCTGTACGCTTTATTTTTAATAATTCACGTGCAGGTGTTGCATTTATATCTACTTCTTTATCAATATTATTCCATGTGAAACGAAGCAAGTTCTTGTCCATAGGGTCCCACGTAAATGTATGGGCATCAGCTTTAAATCCATTACTAATAAAACGAACCTCCGAAGCGTCTTTTGCGGAAGAAAATTCGCCTGTACGATTTAAGAAATCTATATGGGAAATGAGATTATTGGTTGTAAAAACATATTTTTTATTATTTTCATTTTCAAAGATACGCAAATCTGCATTTTCAGAGATAACAGAATGGTATTTCAATGTCATCAATTTAGATTGTAATTCAGCACGTTTAAAATTCAAAATTCCATTTCCAACTACGGTTTCCGGAGATAGGGTCAGTGTTCCTTCAAATCTACTTTCGCTATAAATTGAAAAAGGCGTTTTTTGGGAAGTGATATTCATTTCGTTACGATAGGGAAGGAAATAAAGTTTTGCTAGCGTTGTAAAAATTTCAGGGTATTCAATTGGTGATAATTGTGGTTTTACAAGACAACTGTTTGCTTTTCCTCTAACCGATTGCAGGTAAAAAACCAAACTGTCGCTTTCTATTGAAGAAGTTAAGTAGTTGATTTTTCCTTTTCCGCGCAGCCCGTTGTTTGTCAATTCAATAGTATCGTAAAAAAAAGCCTTCCCATCAAATAAAGGTAACCCTATAGTATCTGTATGATAAATAAAACCCAGCGAATTATCGGGTTGCACTTTGAGCGGTTCTTGAATATCGGGAAAAATTCCGCCTGAAATTAGCCTGCCCGGAATCTTTGTTTCCGAAATATTAAAATTATCTAAGTTTCTTATAATAAAGTAATCAATCTGAAAATAGAATGAATCTCTTTTATATTCTGCATTCAAGATGAAAGATTGGTCGAAATAAACCTTTCCGCCTTCTCTGCTTTCAAAAATGGGATAATCGGGAAAGTTTTTATTTCCGCTTTTATTCTTTGGGTCGTCAATAAATAAAGTTCCTGAAATATCTTCTACTACATTTTTTATTTTTTTTAATTGATATTCACCGTAAATATCTTTTGGTTTAGATTTATCTTCCGAAAACATAATCATAGAATCAATTTCCGGCATATTCATTTGAAACTTATCGTAATCAAAACTGCAATTTCTTGCCACAAAGTCGAATAATCCGCCAATGACACGACCGGAAAAAAACAAGTCTCTGTTTTTTTTAACGGTAACTTTCTCATTCGCAGGATATACATTCACAATATGGGTATCGCTAAGCACAAAAAAATCACAACCATAAATGATTAAGTCAAAATTTTGCATATCTAAAGAAGCCCAATGTGATTTTGATTTCAAAAGGAGATTATCATAATCACGTCGCTTAGATTCATTATTCAAATAGTTTGCCAATTTGCTTCTGTAGGAGATAACATCATTTTTTATGTCGTAGTCAATGAATCCCTGAACGGTGTACTCAATCAACAACGCATTCAGGTCGGTTTGAGATCTTCGGAACATATTGATAACATGGCGCAAAGAGAGGGGTTGGAAGTTATTAGACTTAAATAATTCCCATAATTGAAACATAGGATTTGCATCATTATATCCTTTATTTATTTTCATTATTTCAGGGTCAAAAAAATCTTGTGACTGAAAGAAAGCAGGCTTATTAGTGTTTTGCGGCAGTGTCTTATTAAATTCTAACATGCCAGTGTTCATTTTTCCATAGATAGCATCTGCAAATATTTCTAACTTATGATACGAATCAAAATAGGGAGCTCTTCCCAATCCGTATGATTTCTTCGTAATCCAAAGTTCTGTTGAAATAGGATTATAAGTAATATCTGCGCAAGGATGATATATTGAATCAGCATCTAAATAGATGGATATGGAAGCATCTTGAGTTGCAATTAATTCTGAATGAAATGCAAACGTGGGAGACACAATTTGTAGTATCGGTTTTCTTTCAACAAAAATAGTAAGTTGATGGAGTTCTTCATTAAATTGCACATTAGAATATTGCTGTTGTGCAATAGTATATACAAGAAAAAAAGATGAACATAAAAAAATGAGAAAGCGTTTCATTAAAGTTCTCCTTTCAACGCTCTGAACTCGAATTTTGCTTTTAGTAGCTGCATTAGGTGTACTTCCTGATTGATAAGCGATTGTAATTCATCATTTTGTTGTTTAATGAAATCATACGCCGTAATAGTTCCATAAAGCAACTGCACTTTAGATGTTTCTGTAATGAGTTCATATTTCTCTGTAATTTTTTTATCTAACAGTATTAAATTTTCAATTTTTTGAATTTCATTCCATTTCTCTTCAATATTAATTTTGTTTTTTATTTCGAAGTCGCGTTCCTGACTTTCCAAAATCTTCTTTTGCAAGTTAATAATACTACCTATTCCCACAGTTTTCACCCATGCAATAACAGGAATATTGAATTTGAGCCCGACAATATAACTCCAATCAAATTTATTAGAAAAAATATTAAAGGTGGGACGCCCATATCCGCCTGAAGCAAAAAGAGTAAAATTAGGCAGGCTATTAGCCAAGTGGAATTTACGTTGATAATCCAATCCTTTTTTGCTGTATTCAAAAATGGAAAACTCTAATCGTGAGGAAGAACTGTTTTTTTGAATTTCCGGATCTTCCGGTACGACAAAAGTAGCACCTTGCAAATCTTTTCCTGTAATAATGGATAGAGATGCAATTAATGATTCTTTTGTGGAAGCCAATTCCCCTTTTTGTTGCTCAATTTTCAGGGCTTCTAATTCTAATTGAGCCACAGTATTTCCATAAACTACACCACTTTCTAAAAGTTTTTCAAGTTGTACCAATTGCTCATTTATCGTATTCTCAACGCTGGAAAGCAACGAAATTTGTTTGTCTAAAATTAATAAATTCAAATATATAGAAATGATTTTCTCTTTCAATTCATTAATTGAGAGGTCTAATTTATTAATCTCCGATTTATTCATCATTCTTTCATACGCTCGACCATACTGAAGTTTGGAACCGGAGTAAATCACTTGTTGAAAATCTAAATAGACACCGTAGTGGTCTTTAGAAAGTTTATCTACGCCCAATTCCAAAGGTAGTTGGGGCGTTTGAGATTGATAACTAATATTTCCGTTAATTTCTAAAGAAGGAAACATGTGTGAAGCAGCGTCATCTAATTTTACTTTAAGCAGTTGCGTATTCAATTCTTTTTGTACATTGGCGGAAGAGCGACAAACTGCCCATTGTTGGCACTGATCCAAAGTAACAACAGTTTGCGAAAAAACGAATAAAGGAAATAGAAAGAAAAAGGTAATAAAATGTCTTATCATATTCGACCTGATTAAGGCAGCAAAAATATTATGTTTTTGGAATTATTGTTTTGTCTGATCAAAATTATTGGATTGATTTTGTCTATCTTCTTTACTTTTAATGGCATATTTTGGCGTCAATAGAGGCACGGGGACAGAAATTCCCAATCGAATTTGATGATAGGGGAAATCGATTATTCCATATTGATATTGAAAAAACAGGTCGAAAAATTTGTAGTTATAGGTCAATTTCGACCGAAAAGTTAACGGACGATCGCCGTTATTCAATCTGCCCCAATAGCCACCTACTTGATTTTCAAAAGTTAAAAATGAATTAGAAAGAATGAGATTCAGTCCATACATGCCGGAATCATCTTGCCTGCTATTAGTAGTTTCCCAACAAAAGAAACCGATATTTCCTACTAATCGAATATCATTCAAAAATTTACTCTTAATAGGAAACGATTTGGCAATAGAGGCATCAAAAAAATAGGCGGGAGAATCAAAATAACGTCTTTGTTCAAACTTTCCTCCTGATGCTGTTTTAAATGATACGGCAACTGAGATTTGGGGACGATATTGGGTCTCTCTTAAAACGGAAAAGCGCGTTTGAAAATAGAAATCACCTGTAGCCCACCCTGAAGAAGATTTTGTGGAATCAACGTTGCGCAATTGGTACACCTCAGGAGTTAGCCAAAAAAGTTCATGAAATACCATCCAAGCTTTTAGAGATATATATTTAGGAAGGAGTGGTATTTCAGCCTCTAAATACCAAGCCAATGTTTTATCGCCATATCCAAAAGAATAGTCGGTTGAAAACCCAAATTGGGTGTAATCCGGTATTTTCCCATTCGTAACCTCCTGTACGGGAGCAGCATTAGGACCAAAAAAAGCCGGAGCGTAATGAACTTCTTGCATCATCTGTTGCGCGGAAGTAGAAAAACTGCTTCCCAACAAGAAAACAAATAGTAAAAATAAATTTTGACGTGTCATAATATATTGTATATATTCGATATAAGAATAATTTATAGGAATTTGTATTTTACCTCTTCCAAAAATAAAGCATGTGCCGGTGCAGAGATGCCTGCTTTGCACCTTTCTTTTTGCAAGATAATCTTTTCAAAATCAACTATGGAAATTTTACCTTTTCCAACTAATAAAAGTGTTCCCACAATAGCACGCACCATATTCCTCAAAAACCGGTTTGCCGTAATGGTAAAGACAAGTTGCCCGTTTCGTTCCTCCCAAAATGCTGCCGTGATCTCACAAAAATTGTTATTTACATCGGTGTGTAATTTAGAAAAACTTGTAAAATCTTTATTTCCAAGTAATAGATTTGCTGCTAGGTTCATCTCTTCCATGTTCAGTTTTTCAAACACTCTATAAGTAGTTTGGAAATGAAATGGATCTTTGGAGGTAGCCACATAATATCTATAAGTTCTGTTTATGGCGCTGAACCGTGCATGCACTTCATCTTCTACTTGAAATATGCGATGAATTACTATCTCTTTGGGTAAAAACGAATTAAGTTTATGTTGTAATTTAATGCAACTGCTTTCTGTAAGTATTTCGTTATAATCAAAATGTGCAAAGTATTGTTTGGCATGAACGCCGGTGTCGGTTCTGCCGCACCCAATAAGTTCAATCTTGTTTTTCAGCAACATTGCCATAGTGTTTTCTAAAACTGCCTGTACTGTAAGCTGTTTGGGCTGCCGCTGCCACCCAAAATAAGGGGTTCCCAAATATGAAAGTTCTACAAAATAGCGCATGGAGGATTTAAGATTTAAAGATTTAAGATTTAAAGATTTAAGATTTAAAGATTTAAGATTTAAAGATTTAAGATTTTAGATTTTAGATTGAATGCTAAGGGGTGTTTCAACTTTTACGCGCTTTAAATTCAATAAATTAGTAGGGGAATTGTCTAATCCGCTAATACGTTTTTGTGTAAAACGCACTTTTTTATCATAAAAAAGCACCATTACCGGCGCATCTTCCATCAGCAAGGAATCTAATGTGGTATAGTATTCGTTTCTGAGTATTTCGTCGGTTATGGTTTGCGATTGTTCAAAAAGTTTGTCAAAAGTTGGATTTACATAATGGGTGTAGTTTGAGCCAAAGGGTTGCAGGTTTTTAGAGTAGAAAAGCGACAGGTAGTTTTCGGCATCGGGGTAGTCGCAAATCCACGAACCCCGAAAAAATGGCAGTTGGTAGTTGCGCATCATCTGTCGTTGTTGGGCAGCCTGTTGCACTTCTAACGAAATACGAATCCCGATTTTGTTGAGTTCGTGCTGAATATATTGACACAAATCCAAATAACTTGCAGATACGGAGAGCGGAATTACGGGTAGCCCTGTTCCGTTTGGGAAGCCTGCTTTTTGCAACAGTTCAAGCGCTTTCTGCGGATTGTAGTGATAGCCTTTTACGCTTTCAGGGTTGAAAGAAGCCATTCCCATAGGCACAATACCGCTTGTTCCGGCATACCCCATGTTGTTACGCAAATATTTAATCATCTTCTCTCTATCAAAACCATAATTAATAGCTTGTCTTACTTCTTTAATTAACAAAGGATTATTCTCTTTTTCTTTCAGCAAAAAACCGAGATATTCGGTATTGAGGAATGGACCGGTTTGTAGTGTAATTTTATCTGCAAATGCTTCTTGCAATCTTCCCTCTTTGGTTAGCAAAGCATCTTTATAGCTTGCTTCAATTCCGGAGATAAAATCCAAATCACCTTTCATAAATTCCATGAAAGCTACTTGTTTATCAATAATAAAAGAGATAGAAACGGCATCTAAATAGGGTAGGGGATCGTTGTTTTCATCTCTTTCGAAATAGCTTTCGTTTTTGCGTAATACCAATTTTATCCCTTCTTCCCATAATTGAAACTGAAAAGGTCCGGTTCCCACCGGAAATTTTCTAAAATCTTTGCCATATTTTGCAATCACTTCTTGCGGCAACACCGAAGCATATTTCATGGCAAGTATTCCCAGAAACGGCGGAAATGGTTCTGCCAAAACAATTTGAAAGATTGTGTCGTTCAATGAAAAAAAGGCATATTTTCCGAGATCGTTTTTTGCCACTTTTTGAAAAATCCATGCGCCGGGCGAGGCTACTTCGGGAGTTACAATTCTGTTAAAACTATATACAAAATCGGATGCAGAAACTTTTCGGGGCGTTTCCCAAGCAAAGTTTGCAGTGTTTTGAAAGTAAACATCATCGCGCAGATAAAAAGTATAGGTTCTGCCATCATCGCTGATGGTCCAGTTTTTAGCAATCATTGGGACTATATGCAGCGAATCGTCCAAGTCTATCAATCCGTTATACAGCATATTGCACACCCAGGTAGCAGCCTGTCCGGAAGCGTAAGCAGGGTCGAGCGATTGAATCCCCACGGCCTCGTTGTAGCGAAATATCTTTTTATTTGAACTATTTGGAGATGAGCAGGAAGTAAAAGACCATAGTGCAACCAAAAGAATAAAAAAAGGGCAAGGAAAATTTTTCACTTTAAATTTTATTTTTTCAATTTTTAAAAACTTTAAATGGATCATTCGTATTCAAATAGTTCTTTTAAATCAATCACCAATCCCTCTAATGTTTGTACCGGAACGTGCGTATCGCCATAAACAACCTGATAGGTTTTTCCATCATCATCATACTTGCCATTTTCTTGTAAAAGAAAAACAGTAACTGCCTCATCATTAGGGTAAACAACCCAGTATTCTTTTACGCCGGCTTTTTCATATAAGGAGAATTTTAAATTCAGATCTCGTTTGCTTGTAGTAGGTGAGTTCACTTCAACAATTAAATCGGGTGCGCCAATGCAACCTTTATGATCTAATTTGGATGGGTCGCAAACTACAACAATATCAGGTTGAACTACATCGAAAATTTTGTTATCTGCGGGGTCTCCGTTTTTGGGTAAACGAACATCAAATGGTGCAGTAAAGATTTGGTATTTTACTTTATTATTTTTAATAAAAATAAAGGCACGTGCAAAAAAAGTTCTTACTGCAATTGCATGGCTTAACAATGGCGCTGAAAAAGCATAAATAACACCATCAATGATTTCTCTCATTGCCCCATCTGTCCATGTCAAGTAATCGGCGTAGGAATACCGCATTGCTTCATAAACCATTGCAGATTCTTCTGCTACTAAGGGTTTTTCCGCTGATTTAAGTGTTTCATCGTACTTAATAGATACATTTTTTTTCTCTGGTTTTTTCATTTTTTTGTTTTTTTTTGAATATTTTTATTTAGATGATTCCTCTAATTTCATCTATAGAGGAGATCTTTTCTTTCTCAAAATAGTGTGCTAATCCTTCTACCAACTCTTTGCCTGCGAGCGGATTAGAGAAGTTTACGGTTCCAATTTGCACTGCGGATGCCCCTGCCATAATAAACTCCACAATATCTTCCACAGTGTAGATGCCGCCCATACCGATTACCGGAATCTTCACATTTTTACAAACTTCATGCACCATGCGCAAGGCAATTGGTTTTATTGCCGCCCCTGAGACGCCTGCATAAAGATTGTCGAACACCGGTTTGCGATTTTTAATGTCAATTGCTAAGCCTTTGAATGTGTTTATCAATGATAATGAGTCGGCGCCTGCTTTTTCGCAGGCTTTTGCCATTTCAATAATATTTTCGGCGTTTGGGGAGAGTTTAACTATTAACGGTTTTTTACACACTGCTTTACATGCTGTCACCGCTTCGTAGGCAATCTCGTTCTTT
>Ga0123354_10002885_pt1 | contig 23299 bp, 14 predicted proteins | sample TergutLab28metaG_2_FD_97872 | JGI IMG/M metagenome (GOLD analysis project Ga0123354, IMG submission 97872) | Labiotermes labralis P4 segment gut microbial communities from Petit-Saut dam, French Guiana - Lab288 P4 | ecosystem: Host-associated > Arthropoda: Insects > Digestive system > Gut ... | reverse complement strand
TTTCAACGTCGTTTTTCTATCAATGTGTGGTGCGGTATGATCGATGACATGTTGATTGGTCCCGTTATTTTAGACGATCGTATGACAGGACAAAATTACCTAGACTTTCTGCAAAATGAATTACCAAAAACAACTAGAGGATGTTCCTTTGGCTACACGGATTACTATGTACTTTCAGCATGACGGAGCCCCTTCTCATTATACCCGACATGTGATGCAACATCTCAATGACACTTTCCTTAATAGGTGGATAGGTCGTGGCAGTACCATTAACTGGCCACCAAGATCTCCAGACTTAACCCCGTTAGATTTTTGTTTATGGGGTTTGATGAAGAGTGAAGTGCACAGAAAAAAAGTGGATAAGCGAAACGAACTGCTCGTTAACATACTGGGTGTTATCGCCTGCATAAAGGAACGTCAAGACGCGCTCAGACGAACAACACGTCATGTCTTCACACGAGTTGCAAAGTGCATTGATGTTGACGGTGGAATTTTCGAACATTTATTATAAACTGTACCAACTCTGTCACTTGAACAATAAATGCCGGTATTAGAAACAGTACGTACACGTAATATCTCTTTCTTATCAACAATTTTGCGGTTGTACATTCAAATAGCTCTATCTCGGAAACCGTTCGGAATTGGACACATGTTCATATAAACATTTTTGCTTAGAATGACGGATACTATGACCTCCGAGAATATTGACCTTTCCTCCTGGTACACCCTGTATTAAAATGCTGCCGATCCCAGTGGCCACGCGGTGTAAGGCGTCGGTCTGCGGCCGCTCGCTTGCTGGGATTGCGGGTTCCAATCCCGCCGGGGTCATGGATGCCTTTCTCTTGTGAGTGTTGTGTGTTGTCAGGTAGAAGTCTTCGTCGGGCTAGTTACTCGTCCAGAGGAGTCCTACCGAGTGTCGTGTGTCTGAGTGTGACCGCCTCGATCATGAGGAGGCCCCGGCCAACTAGGGGCTGTCGCACCGTGAGGAAAAAAAAAAAAAGTTAATTCTCTATACCGAAATACGGGCTGTTTTTTCTGAAACCCGTTTGGAACATAGAAATTCACACTGCGGCCGGAACGTAAAATTTTTGAGTGCTGAACATGGTTGTTTACGAAGTAACCATAGGCTCTGAAGGGTTAAAGAAACACAACTCATCGCTTTAAACGATGTTTTAGAGAGCAGCCTATACAGAGTTCATTCGCCAAATCGCGTTGTGCAAGCCACGTTTTGTTGCAATAGTGTGATTCTATGTGCGTTCGTTTGGTGCTGATGTCAGTTTCATACTGATCTGCACCCTCTTCATTGCCAATACCACCCCAAATTGTAAAATTTGTGTAGTAGCTTCCTATTTTTGTGCAATTTATTGTCTGATGAAATGGCTTCAGTCACTTGTCTGATGGGTCAGTTATCATGTTAACCCCGCTTATCGTCCGTCCCCTGCCCCAGTAGTGAAACACCCAAAACGTTTAACAACCTATGCATTTTTTCTCTTGTACGTTTACATTTATTTGCATTATTTATGTTTGCAGTTTATCTGCATGTGAGTGGCTTTAGTTACGTATCATCACCTGGATTGTTTGCTCATTTCCTTCGAACAAAACCGATATAGTTCCGAACCTGTACGATTTCTGTATTCGTGTTCGTTTGTACTTCACATATTACTTGTAACCGGTAATGTGCCGATCTCGGTGGCCGTGCGGTCTAAGGTGTAGGTCTGCAGCCTCTTGATTGCTGGGATCGCCGGTTCGAATACCGCTCAGGTCATATTCGTCGTGCGTGTTCGTTGTGTTGTGTAGTAGCGACCTCTGTAACGATTTGATCACTAGTTCGGAGGAATTCTACCCGGTGTGTGTGTGTGTGTGTGCGCGCGCGCGCGTGCGTGTGTGTATGTCTAATTGTGTGTTATCTAGAAAGCTAAAAAGGAAGCTAACTGGGCCGGACTTGGGCTGTTGCACCAAAGAAAAAAATGTACTGTTGTCCCTATGCTCGCCATGAAGAAATATGGAGGGAGTGGAGACATAGATCCTTTCACGATTTACATTTCTAAATCACGAATGAAGTGAGGCAGGTGATATCCAGTTCGAATCTCTGCTGAACTACCACGTATTCTGACTGAGGGTTATCATGCTCGTAGTTTCTTCACTCGTTTCCTCGATGGTACCTCCAAATAGGCGCAGACCACTTCCCTCAATCATCACATTTGCTGTTGTATACCGTCTTCACATGAAACATTGCTTGCGTTCAACTAACTAACTTACTAAGTAACTGACTGACTGACCGACTGACTCTAAGGATTAGAGCCCTTCTTGAGAAGCTAAAAGTTCTTCAGCTAGTCAAGAATTTTTTTGGAACCAGTAGGTTTATCGCCGTTCGGACGACAGCGCGCCACTTGGCCTTGTCCTGATTCACATGAATCTAGAACACGCCCTTCCATCCTGCCTTTAAGATCCATTGTTGTATTTACATAATGTCAACTCGACTAAACTCTATATTTACTCTTGTGTAATGAATCAACAAATGCACGGATATGCAACATGTTTAAGTCGAGTAAACTCATTAACTTCATGCACTTTTTTCGTCATACAATATATTGACATTTATATAGTTAATAAAACACTGCGTTGCGGGGTGAGGTTGGGAGTGACCGGCCCCCGTCTTGAGGCTTGCTTTTAAAGCATGTTTTCTATAACACAAACTAAAATGAAATCAGTGAACCCATCGTGTTCCCAGTACAGCGTATTCATTCATAGTGTTTACACGGAATATCCTAGCCTTGGGATCTCTTGACCCAAATTAATTCGAAGATTATGTCACCGCTGCAGACGTTTGGATACAGCACAATATGCAGTTTTAACATTTTATTTGTATTAATATTTTAATAGATTTTTTTATGTATTAATAGTTTTACATCACAATATTAACATTATGTATAGATAGGCATCAGTATGTACATTTTACCATTTACATATGACTGCTTGCAGTACATGCTGTTTAAGTCTATGAAGTATGTAGCTCCCTGAAGATGGCCATGACCTGTGGCCGAAACATGTAAGAGCAGTGAATAATAAATATCATGCAACGAATGGGACTTGTAGGTTTGTGTGTGTGTGTGTGTGTGTGTGTGTATATGTTGTAGAGACGGTTTAAAGATATTGCAGCGCACTTCTTACCAAGCGTGTGATGTTTGATCTTCGTCACGGGTCACTGTAAATATCTTCTTTCGGTTTTTCTTTCGTTATGCGCTGGAAAGTAGTAAGTTAATGAGTTTACACCTTCGGCAGAACCTTATAGAAGAACATAAACGTTGGTCAGTCAAACAGGTAAGTAACTACATTTGATCGGGGCTATTTAAAATTTCGATAGGACTCAGAGTCTCAGAATTAACTAAGTTTTGAAAGCAAAGTGGATTGTAATTACAGCATTAGTCACGACTTCTTCACAATTTATCGAAGACACATCGCCATTGTTTCTCGGCCTTCGGGCCCAACAATCCGCCTATACACCGTGCAATATTGTTCGTTAACCTTGCCGAAGCCAATGAATTTTTACACCACTCTGTTTGCTCGAGGAACAAGGAATTTGCATACTAGCAAAAGGAACTGACACCCTGCCTTTTGGGCGCGAAGCTAATTTATGCGTGTATACTCCCAGTCTCTCTCTCTTTCTCTCCGCATCCTTCAGCTGGGCTTAGTTCGGTGGCACGTACGGATGTTTGAGGGTCGATACTCTTTGGAGTCAAATAATATGCACTAACGTTGACACAGAAATGTGTCTATGATCAGTGTTTGCTGGAAGATACGTACACTGAGCGTTATGCATTAGAATGTCGTTCTATTAAATAAGAAAGCTGTCCCGAATCCAGGAAGTTTTTTTTTTATGTGAGCCTTGTACAATACTCTATACTGTTACTGCCAAAGACAGTTACGTGCGGTCGCCATTCCACGTTACGTTTGCCAAATCCTAGTCAGTGGACTAACAGCCATCACCATTAGAATTCGTAATTATTCGCAGACAATGGTTTTAATAAACTTAGACTTTTGAATGTCTCCAATGGTAGGTCGTATTAGTTACTTCAGTAATCCTTATTTTGGTGTGAACTGTGACAGGACAGAATTGTTACAATGTCAGTAATAGGGCCTGTGTGTCCGGAATAGCTCAGTCGGTGTTGCGACTCGCTACGGGCTTAGCGGTCCGGGGATCGAATTCCGGCTGGACAAAGATTTTCTGCTCCCGTCCAGATCGGCCCTGGAACCCGTCAAGCCTCCTGTACAATGGGTACCTGCTCTCTTCCCCGAATGTAAGGCGGCTGGGACGTGGCATTGACACCCCACCCCATCTAGCGCTGAGGTAAAGGAAAGTGTAGAGCTATACATCTACTCTCTATCTGGGCCACCATGGCCTGTTATAAGGTGAACCTTACCTAACAGGATCTGTGCATTGATCGAAGTGTAATAAGGCAAAGCTGCTGCTGTTGTTGTTGTTGCGTCTTGGGATTTTGGCCGACCGGCCTGCAATTGTGTGACGATATAACACAGATTTCTTCCGAGTTTCCCTTCTTCAGCAAAAAAGAACTGGCGTGGAGAACACGTAACGTCTTCTTTGCTACATGTTCATCAATCTACAGGACAGTGCTGCAGAAATTAATAATAGCAAAATTTAATGATTATTTTATGCACGAAATTTCCACAGTGAATTACCCTACAAATTTCGCATACGCAAAATTGGTAGTTCAGGATTTTTCAGTTTTCAGTTTTTGAGACAGGACCTCGTGTTGTGATCAGCATATATATATATAAGGTAAAGCAATCCGTTTTCAGTCCCTGAGGTTTGCAGGAAGTTGAGGCTCCCAGATTTCATAACATTTGGCACATTAAGGCTGTAAGGTTGTCAGCCCTACGCACCGGCCGCCTTTACTCCCCAGGAAATTTTCCTGGTACCCATTTCTGTTATAGGTTGAGTTGACCTCAGGGCCGTAGTAAGGCCGGAAGGATTATGTCAATAAAAAATTCCAATGACATCATCAGGAATCGAACTCGTGACCTTCCGTCTTGTACCGCAGTGCCTGAACCAACTGCGCCACCGCGTGTTCCCTTTATATATATGTTATATGTACTCATGCACAATCGGTACGACTATATACCTCGTTATGGTGTTATATGCGAACACCATAAAAAGTTGGCCCATATAAATGCCACTGGTTGTCTTGTCTCCGTACACATTGGGAATGTAATTAAAATCTGTCGGATATAATAGGCCAGTAATGACGGACACATTTACGTGAGAACCCTGCGTATGTTTCTGATCGCATCTGAACTGACTTTTAACTCGCTTAGTATTTATCGAAGTGATAAATCTCGCTACGAGTCTTTCATGTAGAAACGTGACGCACATGTTACATACAGTGCAAAATTTGTAACTAATCTAACCTAGTAAGTCCTTGAGTCTCTTATCTGACAGACTTTTCCCATTCCGTCATAAAGTGTGACTGAGAAGACAAATGGACTGAAGGACGCAGCGACTTTTACGATAGACGCACCTCGAGACACAAGCTGTGTTGTCAATTACCCACATTCAGCCAGCAGTTTATTTCCGGTTTCTAAACCTATAAGTAACAAAGCCAAGTAGCACGACGGTTACTTTTATGTGAGGTGAAACTTCTGTTTATATTTTGATGTAAAATTATGTTTTTTATTAATGATACAACGTATTCCTGAATAATATTCTTGTATTATTACGGATAAAATAATTATTCGTCGCATTTCCTGCATTGTTTGTCGTATTTCTGAAATTATATGACGAGCCACATTGCAAATGTAAAAAGGTCGAATGTTTTCGTATTTGTGCTGTATTACGGAACGTGGGAGGCGGTATTTGAATTTGATTATCAGTAGGACTGTTTTAATTTTTTTGTTTTCAGTGTTTACAGGGCCTTTCTTGTTACTGAAATTTAAAATGAACTATTGCAGTTGGTGTATATTGACCCTACTGGTCTTACATAGCTCGACATGAATTATTAAAATATTGTACATAGCATAAAATATTATACGTATGGTCGGTTTTATCAGTTTCTTACAACATTAAATGTGAGGAGGGGGGGGGGAGAACTATAAGTGCAGCATAGTAGGCACATACACTTATTCTATTCTACCCACTGGAAACTCCTGTGTGTTGCTTATTCAGTCACTGATACGCTGTTTGTTACGGAGGGTGACGCGAATTAAGTGCCCTTACAAGTTAAGTAGTGGATAATTTTTTAATGACTCTGTGTAACATGGCGACATTTGTAATATTACGAGGTAGGGCAGGTCGGCGAATTTAGTGGGAGAGATTTCAGAAACTGAAACCCGTAGATGCTTCTGTTCCACTGCAGATTCACTGACTTACGCGTAAAATTTTGCACCATTCGTAAGGCTTTTTATAAATCGTGACCTGTATTATTGTAAATAAATTGTTACCTTGTTAGTGCTACATTTGTCTAATCTGTTATTAGCCTAATGTCAGTCTGAAACGCATAACGAGCAATATTTAACACAGCTGTGGCTAGCATTTTGTGTGTGAAAATATCGTGCGTCCGACCTATGAATGTTACTAGGTTGAGGCTAGTCTAGAACCTACTTTATAATAAAGGAGAAAGTAGACCTTTCAATATCCTTTTATAATATGACATGAAATAATTGCTGTTGACCATATGTTCGTGAGCATGCGCTAGAAGTTTCGCAAATCTATTTCGTTGGACACTCGCGGGTTTAAGATTGTCTTATGCAGCTTTTCAGATTCAGACAGGGTACAGTTTGTTTCAGTTTCGTGCTAAATAACTTCCACTATATGGCTAAATAGATATGGAAGGGGGGGGGGGTACTTTTTGTCGTATCACTCCCGACTAACCATCGACACACCACCGATAATTGGCTACGCTGTGTAGGAAATAAAATGTCACTTTCAGAGTCTAGTGTGTTGTAGTTTGTTTAACGTTGCCGTGTGTATCGACAAATAATGTTAACCGTTTGAAGCGCAGTACCGCCTGCTGTAGAAGACAAAACTCTACATTGTTCCAACTAAGTGTGTATTTACTTACGTAGAACTCGTACTGTAAACAGCGATGGTTTACATAAGCAGCAGTAATTGATTGCTCTTAGTAACTTAGACACTGTGTTTTCTGTGAGGTTAGTACTGGATTTATTGTATTTTATTTAAATGCTCAAGCAGATGGACCGTCGTTTACAACTATATTTTCAGACAATATATTTTATTGTCTGCAACATGCAACAGGTTTCGGCTTATTGGTAAAGCTATCTTCAGGTGCAGGCATAAAAAATATGAGAGAAAACAAGCAATTTTGTATACAAAACATTACTAATTAAGAAAGGGAGACAGAGGTATCAGTCTTACAGATGTTCATCTAGGTATATTTTATATATTGGGGTACGCGTTAACACAGTTCGTTGAGGCACTGCGCTACAAGGCGGAAGGTCGCGGTTTCGATTTTCGATGGGATTTTTTTTATGGACTTCATCCCATCTGCCGCACTCTGGTCCCTGGAGTCGACTCAGCCTCTAACAGAAATGAGTACCAGGGGTAGCTCCTGGGGGTAAAGGCGACCGTTGCGGAGGGCTGACAGACTTACCGCCTCTATGTTCCGATTTTGTAGCAATTCTGGGAGTCTCAACCTCCTGGAGCCCTCAAATCCTGTCCAGGTCTGTATAGGGATAGCTTTGTCTTTACCTGTGCGTGATTTGAGGCTTCCGCCACGAAGTCGCTGAGAACCTCTCTCTTTAGGGTTATTACGCGGCTACCACTACTCTCCGCCTAATAGCCCAGCAGAGTAAGGTTCTGACCTTTACCTGTGTTTTACGTATTGGTCGAAATATACCTGAGGATGGCCTGTCCTAGGCCGAAACATATTGCTGTATTAAACAAAATAGAATGTAACTGTGTTTAAACTGTTATCAAACGTTGTGTATTGATTTGCTGAATAACACAACTGTATGGTGCACGTCAAAATATCTATATGAATTTCTGTTAAACCTAACGTCGTTCCCGCCTTTTTAATTAGAAATGTTTTGTATATAAAGCGCTTATTATCTCTCGTGTTTTTTGTGACTGGGTGATGATGGCATTTATTTAAAATCCGAAACATATGACAGGTTTTTAACAACAAAAGATGTTGTTTGAAGATATAGTCGTCGTTGGGGGCCGGGATAGCTAATTCGGTATAGCGATTTGCTCAGGGCTGGACGGTCCGGGGATCGAACCGCGATGGGGGCGAGATTTTTCGCATCTGTCCAAACTGGTCGTGGGGCCCACCCAGCTTCCTATACAGGGGGTACCGGGTCTTTTCCTGGGGTAAAGCGGCCGGGGCGTGACTTAGATCACCGACCGCCATCTAGAACCGCGGTTAAAGAAAGAGTAGAGCCATACTTCTCCCAGTCTGGGCCTTCGTGGTCTGTTCTAGGGTGAATTTTACCTTTACTCGTGGTTGATGGTCGGTTTGTCTATTCATGTATCACAACGGGATGTAAAACCCTAAGACGAGGTAAGTTAGCGTTCGTGGTGGTGGTGGATGAATCAGTCCAGCCTGTTTTGATTTTCCACTGAAAAAATCTATGAAATGATCTTAGTGCAGTTGGTCAGAGAAATAAATCCAGACGGTTTGCTTTTCAGATTAATCATTAAATCCATTTGTCACACTCCGAAAACTGAAAAACCGTAACACATTTTTGAAAACACCGAATGGACGTGTAACTCGTTTGGTAAATTTAGCGCATAAACATGTAATCCCTTTAATAAAATTTGTGAGTTTTACAAGAGTACAAAATGTTGCTATGATGACGCCGTGCTGCTTGTGCAGAACAATGTTCGGGCTCCAAGTCGGCTGGCGTTGCCATCAGCTCGCGGCCTTGGCACTCTCTCGCAATTTGAGAGCTGATGATGGTAACTGCCTTCTGAATGGAGGAGTTAATGGCCGTTACATTAGGATGATGACCTATATACATGTCCTGTCCGTCACTCAACGCAGCTCGTGTTTCAGCATCTTTTTTAATGGCTTATTACCTTACTCTGAAGTAACTCTATAGAAAACATGAACAGTTAACACCCTCTGAAACTGTATTTAACTCACATAGCATAGTGGCGTTTGAGATTATCTCAGCGATGGCTACAAAGTTCACTGTCTTCTGAGATGTGATGCCGTGTGATCTGGTAGGAATATCCCGACGTTTCAGGGGATCCTGCAAGTTGCATCATCAGGGTAGATAAGGGAAAAATGACTCATATTGACTAGTGTTCTAGCTGTAACACCGGGATTTGATTTCCGGCAGGGGTAGTAATTGTCCTGTGCAGCACCGCATGCAGGATAGCTATGGGACCAACCATCCTTACTGTCTGTATATGTGTCCTGGGGGATCTTCCGTCGGGATTAAAGCCGCCAGAGCGAAAAGCTAATGACCCACCTAAGTGTAGCGTCGATGGTACAAGGCGTATAGCAATATATTTTCACCCCACAGATCGTCATGGCCTAGTTTTATTAAGCACAGCAATATGATTTTATGGTCTAGTACCGGATTGAGCAGAGACCAGTTATGTTGTTCTGCGGCGATCTGTACATCTGTGTTATAGCTGGGCCCTTGAACGGAAAATAAAGACAGACGAATTAAATAATCTTCGCAATATTCGGGCTTGTTGTTTGAAAAAAGATCCGCTTCAAAATCTTTTACCTTCCAGTTTGCTATAAAAAAATATGAAACTTAAAATATGCAGAACTTTAATTTTTCCCTTTGTTTTACATGGGTGTGAAACTTGGTCTCTCACATGGAATGAGTAAAATAGGTTGAAGTTGTTTGAGAATAGGGTACTGAGGAAGATGGCGGGGACTGGAGAAGACTACATAACGCTGAGCTGCATGATCTGTACTCCTCGCCATCTGTTATTCGGATGATCAAAACAAGCAGAATGAGACAGGAGAGACGTCTGGCACATATGGCGTAGAGGAGAGGTGCATACAGGAGTTTGGTGGGGAAACCTGGTGGAAAGACCTACGTGTAGATAGGAGTATTATATTAAAATGGATCTTAAACTGCTTAGGAGGGTGTGTTCTGTTGTGATCTGGTTCAGGAGAGGGATAAATGGCTTGCTGTTGTGATCGAGGTAATGAATCTTCGGGTTCCATAAAATGCGGGTAATATCTTGACTAACTGCGGAAACGTTATGTTATCAAGTAGAACTCCGCCCCATGGAGTTAGTGAGTTACATATTGGAAACACAGTTGAGCTTCACAACTACTGTCATAACCGAGCAAATTGGCTCAATCGGTAATGTTTCTAATTTGTATTCGGGAGGTCCTTCTAGTCAAATGCGTGTACGGATTACCGGTCAGGAACATAACTTTATAGTACCTCAACAGGACATGATGGCTTCCTTCTTCATCGTTTCCGATTCGTCACTCACAACCTACATTACCATTCTACACCATTCATGGTATATGCTCCATACCTACTGGTTGCAACGTTTAAAATGTTCCATAAATAAGTAAACGGCTGTGATGTTAAGATTACGCCGCGAAGTAGAGGAGATCTGCGTTCTTCTGGGTTAAAACGTAGCGTTTCTTGACCCTAGAAGATGGGACCGATAGGTTATCCCGAAAGTCGGGAAGGAATTACCACTATACGCTGCGTAATAACCCAGAAGAGCGCAGATCTCAAGCAGTTCTGTGTGAATTCCTGTAGGTGCCTGCAGCAGGCATCTGTTCGCTGGTAGAGATGTGGGTGTTTAAGTACCCCTTCCACAACGACTACACTCATCTTCCGATGCACTTGATGACACGTGACCTCTGTCCTCTGGTGTCATTGGTATCGAAACTCGAATCTCGTTACTCATGGATAACACCATAGCTCCGGAATATTATCTGTAATAGTTATGCACATGATACTTAACGTAATATCAGAAACATGCGCTGTGGAGTGGTTGATGGTTATGCAGTGCTGGATGTGCTGTTTTAAGTACAGGGTAGGCACGGCGGTGTTAAGAACCCAAGGTCACTGTTTACAAATTTGTAAACCGTCACAAATTAAACCGTAGTCTGGGGACTTTGATTAACACGACAAGACGAATTTTGATGAACAACTTAATGCGTGATAAGTGAGTTAGTAGACATATACTTGTTCTATGTTAGATTGCAGTGGACGACAGGTTGGTGTCTGTAATCTGATACGGATAGTTGGGGCTGTGGGCGGACGGGGGAACAGCGTGCTGCAGGACGATGATGTATGAGTGTGGAAAGTCCATATGTTGCGGAACAGCAATAATATACGCAGCAGCCCCCTGTATGCACACCTACACGAGCAGTAAGACGAGAGATGTGTTATTTATGACAATGAGATGTATTTCGAGTTGTCAGGTGGGAAGCCCAATGAACTGGAGGTACGCAGTACGTACAGTAGTTCAGCCGCCTGAACCTGGGTGTGTCTTCGTGGACCGGAGTAGTCCTTCTAGTGGCCTCAAGGACGTCTGCAAACTTACGGGTTTATTTTTAGTGAACTCCGCTGAGTGGGAAGTACGTGATCAGTCTGTATGTACACAGAATTCTGTATCACGTCTTCAGGACGCTCCATATGAATTTTATTTATTCATGCTTTATTCATCTATGCTATTATCTAGGTCTTACTATCGTGTCCATTGGTAGTATGATAGTGAATAATGAACCGGAAAGGACAGGGAAGGAGCAAGTGTAGTGTAGTCGGTATAATGACCTTGGTACTGCTTGGACGATTCGCGGTTCAAGTGCCGGCAGGGGCAAGAGACTTTTCTCTTCACCGAAGCGTCCAGACCGGCTCTGGGTCTCACCCAGTCAGACCCAGCTCATACCCGGGGGTAAAGCTGCCGGTGCGTGAAGTTGACCACGCACTTCCAACTAGTGCCTTTATAGCGTTGACATGAAGAACTTTACTTGTGCTTTCGCTAAGTGGGAAATATAGGGTCATTCTGTCCATACGTAAAATTCCGAATCAGAGCTTTGGACTTTTCCACATGATTTCTATTTATTTATGGTTTATTGAACGACACGTTTGCTGTGTCTGACTATACAGGGTGATTCAGGAGGGAAGGTCATTATTTTGGGAGATGGTTGTTTCGGTCATTGTGAGAAAAAAGAAGTTCATATGAACTTGTGTCTGGTTCTAGGAAAAGGTATGTAGTCAAACACAACTTAATCACTGAGGTGTATTTAATGACTATGCGATGGAAACAACTACATGTTTCGGCCTGTATTTTCCTAGTTTCACACACACAACGGGGATGACACACTTCCTAGATTGTGTCTGGTTATGAATGGTCACCGAGATAGATTTGCAGACGTAACTCCGTTAGATTTTTGTCTGTGGAGTTGGATGAATTGCTCGCTCGCATTTTGGATACTGCTACCCGCATATAGAAACGTGGTCAACTCAAACAACACGTAGTCTTCTTACACGTGTTGCAAGGTGCTTTGAGGTTGTTTCGAACATTTGTTGTGAACTGCAAAAAATCTGCCATTTCTGTGTAATAAATTTGTCATTTAAACATTAAATTAAATTAAAGTAACAGTAAGTAATTTCTCTCTCTTTATTACCATTCACAATGCCTTTTGTATTTTAGATTCAAACATCTCTATCTCGGTAACTGTTCAGAATTAGGTGCATGTTCATATGAACTCTTTTTCTCATAACGACTAATAGTATCACCTCCCAAAATATTGAATTTTCCTCCTGAATCATCCATGTTTATTTTAAAATGTTAGGGTGATTGGTGAATAATGAGTTGGAAGGGATGTGGAAGCAGCGATCTTGTCCTAATTGAAGGCACAATCCCGGTATTCTCTTATAGTGGCGGAACAAAACACCACACGCTCGCTCAGGATATCCGATATCCTGGCCAGTGTTTTAAATCGGGACCTCCTGGGCATGAAGGAGGTTTACTACCGACTCGTTCGCGAGTTTTGGTGTTTGAATATGTCATCATATTTCTGTTTTCGCGTTTAGTGTTCCCATCTAGACAGAGACTCTACGACACGAAAGGTAGCAATGAATGTATGTCACCATAAATAAAGTTCAGTTTCATTCCAAATATCGTCTTAAGCGTGGAAATAAAATATGACAAAAATAAACACCATTACGGTACTGTAGTAAATAAAGTTGTAAGTGTGTTTTCGCACGATTTCGAGGTGGCAACCACCGACTCTAAGTCGTTATCTTTTGCTTTTGGGTGCGTTCTCAAAGTTGCGAAAAGCGCCTGTTAGCTTCGTCATGTCCGTCCGACCGTCTGCATGCTGCATCTCGGCTCCCACTGAACGGATTTTAATGAAATTTGATGTTGGTATATTTTCCGAATATATGTCGAAAAAAATTCAAGTTTTATTGAAATATGATTTATCTCACTAAATTCTTCTTAGAATGAGGAATATTTCAGACAAAAGTTGTAAAGAAAATCAAAATACGTATATTAAAACACATTTTATATTCACTAACTCTTTTTTCTTCGAAAATCGTGACGTTTATGAGTTAATCTCGGTCGCAGAGAGTATGCTTGCGTTCTTCTATAGACGTTGTTATGTCCTGTGTAGACTAATCGTCATGAACACGAGTAGGCATAGTGTTGAATGTGTGCTACTGCGGACCAAATCAAATTAAGGGAAAGTCAGTTCGCAAAACAAGAGTCACCTATGCAACGGTATCTTCCTACACTCATTCCACATGTACCTAAACTTCAGGTCTTCGACTGCATTTATCATTAATCTTTCAGGAAAGCGGTTTGGCGTTACCAGACTTCAGCACTGACGTGCAAAAATCGGGTAGAAAACAAGTCACATTTGTGAGTGACACTTAGTTCAGATTTGGTGCAACATTATGGCGTAGTTGTTACATTTAGGACTTACTTACTCCATGGTACAGAGTCCTTCTTGAGAAGCTAAATGGTTTGCAGCTAGTCAAGAAATTCCCCGCATTTTACGGAACCCGAAGGTTCATTACCGCACTCACAAGCGCCCGCCACCTATCTCTATCCTGGGCCAGCCCAATCCAGTCCATATATCCACATCCCACCTCCTGGAGATCCGTCCTAATTTTATCCGACTTAAATACCGTATATACTGTATACTATATATATATATATACTGTACTATATAGTATATACTATATATTACCCTACTATATACTATATTACTATACTATATACTTTATATACTATACTGTTATATTCTATTCACATTTGGACTTTCGTACCTCCACGTGATGTGTAACATTTGGATCATTTTTATCCCGCACCGATATGGTCACATTCGGGTCATTTTTAGGCGCGTTCGCAAAATTGCCGAAAGAAAATATTAGCTCGTCATGTCTGTCTGTCCTTCTGCCCGCATGGAACAACTCGGCTGTCACTGAACAGACATTCATGAAATTTGATATTTGAGTGTTTTCCGAAAGTCTGTCGAGAAAATTCAAATTTCATTAAAATCTGACAAGAATAACTCGTACTTTGCATGAGGATGTTTGTATATTTATAGCATGTCGCTGAATTCTCCTTAGAAGTAGAAATATGTCAGAAAAAGTTTGCGGGGAAAGTCAAAACAAACATTGTATGTGCAGTAACTCTTTTCCGACAGTCGTACCGTTTATGAGATAATGTGGATTAATATGGTAGAGTCACACAGGCCACAGATGACTATGCGGTTTGCATGTTAGAAAACATGGCTAGAAACTCACACTTAAGAATATATAATACTTATTTATTTTACGCGGCAACAATGGTTACGCCAACGCCGTTTAATTTCACGTTTTTCATATATTTTCTGTCTTGTTACATGTGACTAATATTGTTGCATTCAGGAAATTTGTGCCTTCACCTGATGGTGTTAGAGAATTCACTCTGACCTTATTACTGGTGTTGCAACTTTACTCGAAGTAAAGTTTTCGCTATTTGGTGCATTTCATAACATCTCTTAAGTGCTTCTTCATTTTATAAATCCATATTTGGTAGGCCTTTGCAGGTATTAAAGGACAGTGCACTGTGTGGTTTTAATCGAGACTTTATGATGTGACATGCAGCGTTTCGTTACCTATTTCCAAGAACAATATGCGTTTTGCATACACACTCCACTTGTTGCTATTAACGCCTTGCTAAACTTGAAGTTATAGCCTGTGGTTACCTTGAAGACTGAGTGACAAGTAATCAAATATATTATGTACTTCTCTTGGCCGCAAATGGACCGATGAGATCGTACCTTGTTTATATATGTGTGTGTGTGTGTGTGTGTGTGTGTGCGCGCGCGCGCGTGCGCGCGGCTCTTCAAATCATTAATTTTAAAATGCAAATCATTTTGATATGTTCTTCAAATTTTTGCATTAAGCTCCAGCATGGTGATGAAGAGTAGGGGGGAGGGGGGACGCCTCAGCGTACTTGATTGAAGTTGCCACCCAGATCTTATACGTTCGTCAGCATTCAAAATTCTCTTCGGATGTGAAGACTCGCAAGTAGCAATAAAAATGCTGCTTGTGAAACGTTAGCTGCAGAAGTCAGCGTGTGTGTTGTTTGTTCTGTCGTTTCAGGGAGATGGAGAAATTAGTATGACGCTGATCTTCATAATTAATAGTTTCTTGTTTATATTCGGCTGGTATGTAAAGGCTGGTGGCTAGTTCGTCTTCACAATTATCTTCTGAAACAACGGACTCGCTGTAGATATTTGATAGTACACCGTGGACGGGTAATTGACCAATCGCAAGGCCATACGTGGACCACCACGATGAAACAGGACGAAGAGTTCTGAGCTGAGCTCATAAAGCGTACTTTTCTGTTGCGTAAATTTTCAGTTCGTCAGCTGTGTATTATTATTATTATCATCATCATCATAATCATCATAATCATCATAATCATCGTCTTCATCATAGTTTATTGTATTGTTGTGAACAACTCGTCACAAAAGTACACATTCCTTTTGCGTATCTGCAGTTTGTTGCATATAACCTTAAAATGTTACGTCGTCACCATATTTTTACTTGTGTACTTCCAAGCAGCGTTTTTGTTTGTCATGTGTAGGTATACATGTGATCTGTTGCCTTACTAAATCTCACTTTCCTAGCTACAGCGGTTTATTGTCGATTGTTATGACAGCGAAGCACAATGAAAAAACTTCAAAATGCCACCATCTTTTTATATTACATCGGAAAAAATGTTACACTAAGAAGAGTTAGATGTTTTTCCAAGCTGTATTGCCATAATTCACTTCAGGATTCAAAGTAGGTGGACCTGGTGATTCTTTAGCATAACAAGTTCGCGCGCCAGTCATATTGTTATTTCTGACCGTTGGAAATTAGTAAGTACGGCATTAGGATGGTCCCCGTTGCCGTAATTTTCAAATCAAGTTTCATTCAACTGGTTAGTTCAGTTGCTTATTTATGTACACACAAACACGCACGCGCGTGCGCGCGCGCGCGCGCACACACACACACACACACACACAAAATGGTGATTTCGTAAGTCTGCGTTTTCATTTAAAAGACGACAGTAGGCTAAAATGCATAACTTACTTACAGTCCTGCCACGAACGCGTTCAAACTCAGATCCCAGTGTTCTAGCGCCCGATACTTCTCTGCGCCCATTATTTTTTGATGTGGATAAGTTAATTAGACTGAGGTCAGTACGTGTAGTACGATGCGAGATATAAGACCTGATTGCATAATTTTAGTCGTAAACCCTCACTGCACAGATCAGAGGTGTAACATTCACAGCGCTGTCAGTAGCTCGGACTTGGCCCTATTGCGCTAGCATAAAGAACATTACATTGGGAGAAAAACCACGATAAACCTGAGACTAGGCGGAAATAGGAACCTTTTATTTCCCGAATACGTCGGATTCGTTACCACCTGTTCTCGCTTGCGCTGAAAGAGGGACTTAGATGGGGTTTACTATTTAATACATCTTATTGAAATGTTGAGAGTATGCGAACTGAATTAGACGGCCTGTGGTTAGAATTAGGTAACGTCTTTTATTGTAGGGAACGTTAGGGGTACGCAGTAGCAATTATCAGTACCCTGATAATTCAAGTCCGTGTCAGGAATGTGCTGTGCCATGGAGGTGTTTGGTGCGTTAATTAGAGAGCCGGGTGTACCTGTGGCTGAATACGGACTGGCGAAAGCAAGGACAGGATCCATGTACATGGAGACATGTCATTTGCATGTGTGCATAGAGAGATCGCACATAGGGACGTGCTATCTGCATAGTGTGCATAGAAAGAGCGCACATAGGGACGTGGTATCTGCATAGTGTGCATAGAAAAACGCATGTAGGGTAGTATAACTGCGTCGGCCTCTCGGTGTGTCTGTGCGCTTCCGCACAAAACTTCAAGTTGGAAACTGCAGGACGGTTTTTGTTGAAACTTGAACATTATGTCACTGTAGGCCATCCCAAACTCTTGTTCTTAATTTGCTGGACTGCGTAACAACTTGGTGAATGTACGAACTTATGGGGTGGAAGCGACATCAATACGAGTGCTGCAAGGCAGTAAGTCGCGTACATACGAAGAAGTATGACTAACGAAACCATAGATACTTACCTTAATCCATGGAGTGGTATCCTTCTACAGAAGGACAATACTTCCTCAGCTGGTCAATAAATTTCCCATTTTTGTTTAGAAAACAGAGTTTATTGTCATCTCATAACGTTGCATATTACCATTTATTTATTTAAATCACATAAATTAAAACCATCAAAATACACCGTATTTAGGTAGAACACGTAATTGTCTGTAATTAGGCTCCCTAAATGTTTCCGCCCTCTTGGGCTATTAAAGAGGAGCTGCAAGTAATTACAGACGGAAGTATATAAAGATACAGGAGTACTGCATGTATAAACAAACCACTTGGCAGATACAAATGTAAAAATATAGGAAGTTAAAAAGAAGTTTTAAAAATGGTCGATAAGGTGTGCATGGTCAAAATATGTATGTCCATATCTCCCAGAATTAATTCAATAGGCTTCGTAGTTTAACACTTCTGTGATGGAATGGCTGCGTTGTCTAAAACGATTATGTAGTTTCACGTGTTGTACTTGGGCATAATAGGCTTATAAAAATGACGTAACATACACAATCCTGATTTGAAAATATTGTGTCCCAACATCCAATATACAAAAATCCCCATAGAACTTATTTGTATTTTAATGATATATGGCGAAGTGCAAGTGTATTATGGATTTATACGGTGTGGCTCTGATTATGTACTGCCGTGGGCTTGTGGAAGGCCTGAATATTGCACTAATACGAGTGTTATTCTACCACTGGTTCCCTTGTGAGCCAGATGAATCCAGTACACACACTCCCACTCTGTTTCCAAAGTAACTGCAAGAAACGAAATTTAGAGCCTGAACTTGACGATGTTAACGTTTTTGTCGACTCTACTCAGTACCGTAAGAGGGACAACGAGAAGTAATAAGAGAACGTGCATGGGAACTTTGTGCTCTGAGGTGCGAATTTCAAAATTCTGGTCTTGTTCATTGAGTACCTTATCATTAGATCCTATGTAACTACTGCAATTGAAATGACAAATAAGAATAAATTTAAACGCGAGCACAACTTTACCCTGTGTTTCTTATGTAATAGGATCGTAACCAGAGAGTTTCTCTGGTAAACACCTACAGTTCAGTTCAGTTTGTTTTGTGGTGTTTATTTCTCCTCAGTTCCGGTCTGGAGCACCTGACTTCTGGTAGTATTGCATCTTAATTGGAAACGCAAATTCTACAAACATTCCTCTGTGCTATGCACACTGATAAGATAAGGAGACAGTGAACATGGCAGTTTATGAGGCACTAAACGACCCGGGTTCAGAATCGAAGCGATTTTTTATTTCGTATTGTAAATCATAACAATAAAAATAATTCTTTAACGAACTTTCATTACATACTTTTATAAGCCCCAGAACATAAAAATTAGTAATTACGGATTTACGCTGAGTTATAAGTTGTTGATACATTGTATGCGGCATATCTTCTAGTACGTCCATACCAGCTGCAGGGCTTCCAAGGTTTTGGTGGGAAAAATGCGAGTGAAAACGACTGGCAATACCTAGACGTAGATGGGAGGATAATATTAGAATGGGTTTTCAAGAAATATGGTGGGGTAGGGGGATTGTGGAGCGGGTTGATTTGACTGAGGACAGGGACAAGTGGCGGGCTCTTGTGAACACATTAATGAGCCTTCGGGTTCCATAAAATGTTGGGAAGTTTTTGACTGGCCGATGAACTGATAGCTTCTGAAGTAGTGCACTGCTTATGGAGTTACTTAGTTAGTTCGGTAGGTAGGTAGTCAGCCAGCCAGCCAGTCAGTCAGTCACTCAGAAGCATCTTATTGTTAAGGTACCCGGGAATGTAGTGCTGGTTTTTGCCTCAGCCGACCAGTGTTTCGCTTCGTTTTAGATGTGGTCGTGGGTGGAGAAGATTTCACGCTATTCCCGTACCGCCCGAGGTATCTTAAAATTGAACTTTCTTAGTTTTTAACGGTACATATCACGTCGTTCCATAATATGTTTGGGTCAGTGTTTATAATGTAGTGGTGTTTTTGCTGTAAGGCCTTGGCGAGGTACTGTATCTTTCATATCCTAGCCGTAGGGGGCAACATTACTCATTACTGAATAGTAGGCTGTCTGGCTGTCTTAGCGACAGTGGTAGCGAGTCTTGCGAGATAAGTCGACATAACGACCATCTGCTGAATGTTTGGTTGCCTCGATTATGTAAATTAAAGACGAGTACGTTCGTTTCGTAACTGCGATTCTTCATTGCTGATTTTGAAGTTCAGGAAGGGCACTGAATAAAAGTAAGCGGAGTGTTAATGTGTCACGACCGCCTTAGCCAAAGATAGACTGCTTTGTGCTTTTGCTTCCAAGCGAAGTGTTTCTTGGTTTTCTCGATATTATCCTGGGGTGTCTAGAAACAGGTCATTACCGCTACTTGTTAATTTTAAAGTACTAATTGTCGTAAATGTCAGAGTCCCAAGTGGGTTAATTCCGATATGTTTACGAAGAAATTACAAGCAGATTAACAATTCAAGTGACCGCGTCTGCTTGTGCGCGTAGGAAAACTCCCTAGGAAATCGTTTGATATGCGCGCGCGCGCGTGTGTGTTTATGTATATATATATATATATATATATATATAAGCAACAAGGAAATTTACTGCGTTTTAAGACATGCTGCATAATCTGTTTTGTTTTTTCTTACAAAATGCCTTTTATGTAATGATTTTATCTTTTTTGTTCCAATAATGCGTTTTTGATAAACTGTGCGCTAAATTTAAATATCCACCTGGTCGGATAAAGGTTAAATTCGACGAATTCCTCCTACCATTCAGTTCAGATTCTTTTATCTTCGTGTCTGCTATGCAAAAACGCGAAGGTGAAAATATTTAGAAGAATCCGTTGTTGTGTGTGGGCGTTTAATGGGGCTTTTCTCTCTGGTACAAGATCCTAAAGTTTTCGAAGAGAGGGTGATGAGGAGAATATTGAGACCTAAGGAAGAAGAAGTGACAGGAAGCTGCAAAAATGTGAGTAGGGAAGAACATCGCATATTCTTATTCTTCCTGTGGCTCTTCTGCCTGTTTCCAGGCCATGTTCTCCACTGTTTTCAACTGAGGTTTCAAAACAATAGTGTTTTACGGGATAGTTTTGTTAACCCCACACCCGACACCTACATAGAGGACCAGGATTTTATGTCGGGACTTATTCCCCCAGGGTCACGCTTCGACTGGCAGCCCTGCTAAGGCCTGTCCGGCATAGGTGACCCTGCTCTAGTTACCCACCGCCGGCATAGCCCCTTCCGTCACGTTATCAGAGAGAGTGCGCATGTAGCACGTATGGGAGGATGTGAGGCATGTTTAATGTATCTTAGTTTGGAACATGGAGAGCAGGGACTGTTCTGGAGTCCAAGACATAGACAGAATATAATATTAAAACTAATATTAATTGTAGAAAATGAGGATGTTGCCAGCGTTCATTTGGCTCAACACAGGGACCAATGGCGGACTCTTGCGAACATTATAATGAAGCTTCGGGATGAATAAAAGACGGATAATTTTTTGATTACTTGTCCTATGATTACGTCCTCAAGAAAGGCTCGATACCATGAAGTTATTCTTGCATATAATAAGGCGTAGCTATGGAGTATCAAGTTCTTGAAGTTGTCTGGCCAGACACTGCAAGCCACCAGCAGTTTATTAAGATGCCTTGTTACTGTGAGGAAATCCAGATATTTTGGAGATGTCAAATATGTCGTCTCAACTAGATGCAGAAAAGCCTGAACATGCCCAAAATCAAGACTAGAGATAAAACATACGTTATTTATTCTGTTGCCTTGCTTAATCTTTAAATGACCGGGATGGGTATTTAAATTTCAGCGCGTGGCTTATGAGAAATGTTGTATTTGATAGAAGAAGATAAAAATTATGAAATAAATGGCATTTTTTACAAAATAAAACAGATTATACAGAATGTATTAAAAAACAGTAAATTGTCTTGTTGACTAATTACATAAAATGAATTTATACGGGCGTGATCACAGGGCTTTTAAAGGTGAATAAAAAGAACCCGAAGAATTGTATATTTCATTGTTGAACATAACTGTAAACGTCATTTGCTATACAGGTGCGTTTGTGCTACCAGACAGAGGGTCGCACTTCTGTGCCATGTGGCGTGGTTGGATCTGTACACCCCAAAACCACACTCGGTTCTAGTAACTCATGCGTAGGGATGCACTCTTTCCAGGTATCTAGAAGTCACCTAAAAATTCTAGGCGCCGGAAGGGTCATATGAAGCGAGCTTCATGCTGAGGACCAACAAATATTTGGCGCCACCATACAAAATTTACTGACCCAGAAAGCCTGGCCCCCGGGATTAGTGCACGCTCGATTTGCAGATGAAGTGACACGTGTATATGTATGATTACTGATACTTTAAGCGGTCTGCTACGAATTCAGCATGGATACGTATCCGAGAAAGCGCTTGGAAAAGCAAACAACGTGTTCTTGGAAGAACTACTGAGTTTAACTTCAAATGCTTTCATTGAAATGACGGAACTAGCAAGAATCATGAATTATTAATTTTAAAATTTAGTAATTCGCTTTTCTACATAATTTTCACAAGTACAGTTTGTAAGTCTTGTGCGTTATTTAGTGACGCTGCCGGTATCCACACTACGTGGCGGCTGTGCTAAGTGAATGACTGTGGAACAAGAGCGAAAGTGCAAATTGCCTGAGGCAAGGGAATATTTGAAGTGCCACATAGCTGACTAAATCCAAGTTGCCGACTTCTTTGAACATTTCCGACAGTTCCAACAATATGTGGGCTTGAATTCGAAGTTTCGCATTGTCAAAGACGAAGGCGTATGACGAGTAGAGGTGTATCTCCACACATTCATAACTTCGGCACTAGTTGGAGATTCGTAAATGTCGCGTCCCTTCCGCTCCCTCCCCCCCCCCTCCCGGGAAAAAACCATGGTAAGGAGGCCGGGTGGGCCCCAGAACCGGCCTGGATGGTTTTTGGACCAAAGATAATATCTCTTTCCTACTAGGATTCGAACCCCGGACCGTCCAGCCCATAGCGAGTTACAATACCGACTACGTTTTCCCGGCTGCTGTTTATTATTGTCGTGCTTATGAAAATAGTATTCTACATGTACGCAGAATTTGGAAGTAGCTACTTAAACCTATTTTCATAGAATATCTAGCGCTCATGGTTCGTTAGTTTTATCACCAGTAAACCAAAAGCTAAATATAAGTATCACGCGACCGATATCTTTTGGTCTTGTGACGTCAAAGTAACTTCTTATTAGGCGTTGCATGATTTTCATACTTGTCACCACACAAAATTTGAGACATCTGTAGAGAAAATAGCTGTGATATCGTTCCTACGTCATATTTCGCACGGTTGCCATGTTGGTAAACATGTAGGAAATTTTATGTTACCAGGGGGTGGGGGTGTTCAATAGTGAATGATGTTCATACATTGTCATGAAAATTCGTCAAGTACTTCTACTCACTCAGTCACTTACTCACACACACGTACAAACACGTGGACGGACAAGGTAATAGGCCAGACATACCTTCCTGTTTTAAAATGAAACTATTTTTTAAAAAGTGATAATCGAGGTGAGTTAAAGGAAGATGAAGTCTGCTGGAAATCTATTTTCGTTGTTACACCGTGCATGTTGTCAAGTCACTCAATTATTTTACCAACCACTGCACATATATAAAATTTACACATTAAAACATTAAAAATGCTCCGACATGTTTCGGT
>Ga0123354_10002884_pt1 | contig 23302 bp, 13 predicted proteins | sample TergutLab28metaG_2_FD_97872 | JGI IMG/M metagenome (GOLD analysis project Ga0123354, IMG submission 97872) | Labiotermes labralis P4 segment gut microbial communities from Petit-Saut dam, French Guiana - Lab288 P4 | ecosystem: Host-associated > Arthropoda: Insects > Digestive system > Gut ... | reverse complement strand
GACTGTCCTACATTGTGCAGTGTGATAACTCTCCACACACCCTATAAACTCTCTGCCAGACTGTGCCACAGTGTGCGGTGTGATAACTCTCCACACACCCTATAAACTCTCTGCCAGACTGTGCCACAGTGTCTGGTGTGATAACTCTCTACACACCATACAAACTCTCTGCCAGACTGTGCCACAGTGTGCAGTGTGGTAACTCTCTACACACCCTATAAACTCTCTGCCAGACTGTGCCACAGCTTGTGGTGTGAAAACACTCCACACACCCTATAAACTCTCTGTCAGACTGTGCAACAGTGTGTGGTGTGATAACTCTCCACACACACTATAAACTCTGCCAGACTGTGCCACATTGTGCGGTGTGATAAATCTCTACACACCCTATAAACTCTACCAGATTGTGTCACAGTGTGCGGTGTGATAACTCTCCACACACCCTATAAACTCTTCCAGATTGTGCCACAGTGTGCGGTGTGATAACGCTAAACACCCCATAAACTCTCCGCCAGTCTATGCCACAGTGTGCGGTGTGATAACTCTCCACACACCCTACAAACTCTCTTGCAGACTGTGCAAGAGTGTGCGGTGTGATAACTCCACACAACCTATAAATTCTCTGCAGGACTTTGCCACAGTGTGCGGTGTGATAACTCTTCACACAACACATGAACTCTGCGAGACTGTGCCACATTGTGTTGTGTGATAAATCTCCACACACCCTATAAACTGCCAGAATATGCCACAGTGTCCGGTATGATAACATCCTATAAACTCTCTGCCAGACTGTGCCAAAGTGTGCGGTGTGATAACTCTCTACACACCCTATAAACTCTATGCCAGACTGTGCTACAGTGTGCAGTGAGATAACAATCCACACACCTTATAATCTCTCTTCCAGACAGTGCCACAATGTGCGGTGTGATAACTCTCCACAAACCCTATAAACTCTCTGCCAGACTGTACCAAATTTGCGGTGTGATAACTCTCCACACACCCTATAAACTCTCTGCCAGGCAGTGCCACATTTTACGGTGTGATAACTACACACCCTATAAACTCTCTGCAAGACTGTGCCAAAGTGTGCGGTGTGTTAACTCTCCACACACCGTACAAATTCTCCGCCAGACTCTGCCAAACTATGCGGTGTGATAACTCTCCACACACCCTACAGACTGTGCCACAGTGTGCGGTGTAATAACTCTCCACACATCCTATAAACTCTCTGCCAGAATTTGCGGTGTGATAACTCTATACACGCACCATAAACTCTCTTCAAAACTTGCCACGGTGTGCGGTGTGATAACTCTCAACGCACCCCATAAACTCTCTTACAGACTGTGCCACAGTGTGCGTTGTGATAACTCCACACACCCTATAAACTCTCTTCCACACTGTGACACAGTGTGCCGTGTGATAACTCTCTACACGCCCTATAAACTCTTGGCCAGACTGTGCGGTGTGATAACTCACCACACACACTAAACACTCTCTGCCAGACTGTGCCACAATGCCACAATGATCGATGTGATAACTCAACCTACACCCTATAAACTCGCTGCCAGACTGTGCCACAATATGCATTGTGATAACTCTCCACTCACCCTATGAACTCTCTTTCAGACTGTGCCACATTGTGCGGTGTTCTAACTCCAACACACCCTATAAACTCTCTGTCAGATTGTGCCACAGTGTGCGTTGTGATAACTGTCCACACACACTATAAACTCTATGGCAGAGTGTGCGGGTGATAACTCACTACACACCCTATAAACTCTACCAGAATGTGCCCAAAAGTGCAGTGTGGTAACTCTCTACACACCCTATAAAATCTCTGCCAGACTGTGCCACATTGTGTTGTATTATAGCTCTCCACACGCCCTGTTAACTGTCTGCCAGACTGTTTCGCGGTGTGATAACTCTCCACACACCCTAAAAACTCTCTGCCGTACTGTGCCGCAATGTGCGGTGTGAAATCTCTCCACACACCGTATAAACTCTCTGCCAGACTGTGGCACACTGCGCGGTGTAATAACTCTCCACACACCCTATGAACTCTCTTCCACACTGTGCCAAATTGTCCGGTGTGATAACTCTCCACACACCCTATAAACTCTGCTAGACTGTGCCACAGTATGAGGTGTGATAACGCTCTACACACCCTTTAAACTCTCGTCAGACCGTGCCACACTCTTCAGGGTGGTAACTCTCTAAACACCTTGTAAATTCTCTGATAGACTGTGTTAAAATATGAGGTGTGATAACTCTCCACACACCCTATTAACTTTCTGCCAGACTATGCAACAGTGTGTAGTGTGCTAAATCTCCTCACACCCTATTAAATCTCTGCCAGACTGTGCAAAAATTTGCGGTGTTATAACTCTCTACACACCCTATAAACTCTCTGCCGGACTATGCCAAAGTGTGCAGTGAGATAAATCTCCACACACCCTGTAAAATCTCTTCGAGACTCTGCCGCAATATGCGGGTGATAAGACTCCACATACCTTATATACTCTGCCAGACTGTGCCACATTTTGCGGTGTGATAACTCTCCACACACGCGGAAAACTCTCTGCCATGCTGTGCCACATTTTGCGTTGTGATATTTCTCAACACAACCTGTACACTCTCTGCCATACTGTGCCAAAGTGTGCGGTGTTTTAACTCTCCACCCACCATATAAACTCTCCGCCAGACTGTGCCACATTGTGCGGTGAGATAAATCAACACACCCTTCAAACTCTCTGCCAGATTTTGCCACAGTGTGCGGTGGAAGAAACTCTCCACACACCCTATAAACTCTCTGCCACAGTGTGCGGTGTAATAAATCTACACACACCCTATTAACTCTCTTCCAGACTGTGCCACATTGTGCGGTGTTGTAACTATCCACACACCCTAGAAACTCTCTACCAGACTGTTCCACATTGTGTGGTGTGATAACTCTCCGCATTCCCTTTTAACTCTCTGTCAGACTGTTTCACAGTTTGCGGTGTGATATCTCTCCACACACCTTATAAGCTCTCTAGCAGACTGTGCCACACTGTGCGTTGTGATAACTCTCTACACACCCTATAAACGCTCTGCCAGACTGTGCCACAATGTGCGGTGTGATAACTCTCCACAGAGCCATTAAACTCTCCACCCCCCCCCCCCCAATAAATTCTCTGCCAGACTGTGACCCAGTGTGCAGTGTGTTACCACTCTACACATCCTATAAACTGTCTGCCAGACTGTGCCACATTGTGTGGTCTGATAGATCTCTACACTCCCAATTAACTCAATGCCAGATTGTTGCAAATTGTGCGGTGTGATATCTGTCCACACACCCTATATAATCTCTGCCAACTGTACTACATAGTGCGGTGTGATATCTCTCCACACAAGCTATAAGCTCTCTGCAAGAATGTATCTTATTGTGCGATGTGTTGTAACTAACCACACACCCTATAATTTCTCTGCCAGATTGTTCCACAATGGCTGGTGTGATAAATCTCCAAACAATCTATAAACTCTCTGTCAAACTGTGCTAAAGTGTGCGGTGTGATAACTCTCCATACACCTTACAAGCTCTCTTCCAGACTGTTCCAGAATGTGCTGTGTGATAACTCTCAACACAACCTATAAACTCTTTGCCAGACTGTGCCACAATGTGCGGTGTATAACTCTCCACACACCCCATAAACTCTGCAAGACTCTGCCTACATTGTGTGGTGTGATAACTCTCCGCACACCCTACAAACTCTCAGAGAGACTGTGCCAAAGTGTGCGGTGAGCTAACTCTACACACACCCTATAAACTCTCTGCCATACTGTGCCAAATTGTGCGGTGTGATAACTCTCCACACACCCTATAAACTCTCTGCAAGTCTGTACCACAGTGTGCGGTTGGTAGATCTCCACACACCCTATAAACTCTCTTCCAGACAGTGCCACAATATGCGGTGTTTTAACTCTCCACAAACCCTATAAAGTATCTTCGAGACTGTGCCAAAATTTGGGGTGTGATAATTCTCCACGCACCCTTTGAAAACTCTGCCAGTCTGTGCCACATTTTGGTGTGTGATAACACTCTATGAACTCTCTGCCAGACTCTGCTACATTGTCGGTTGTGCTAAATCTTCACACCCCGTATAAACACTCCGCCAGACTGTGCCAAATTGTGCAGTGTGATTACTCTCCACATACACTACAAAGTCTCTGCCAGACATTGCCACAGTGTGTGGTGAAATAACTCTCCACACACCCTATAATTTCTCTGCCAGAATGTGTGGTGAAAAAACTCTCGATATAGCCCATAAACTCTCTCCCAGTCTGTGCCATATTGTGCGTTGCGATAACTATGCACACACACCATAAACTTTTAAGAGTGTGCCAAATTTTGAGGTTTGATAATTCTTCACACACCATATAAACTCCACTAGAATTTGCCACAGTGTCCGATGTGATAACACTCTACACACCCTATAAACTCTCTGCCAGACTGTGCCAAATTGTGCGGTCTGATAACTCTCTACATAATCTATGTGCCTCAGTTTGCGGTATGGGTACTTTCCACACACCATATAAACTCTCTTTCAGACTTTGCCACAATATGCGGTGTGATAATTCTCCACAAACCCCATTAACTCTCGGCCAGACTGTGCCACATTTTGCGGTGTGACAACAATCCACACATCCTATAATCTCCCTAGCAGACTGTACCAAATTTTGCGGTGTGATAACTCTCTACACACGCTATAAATTCTCTGCCAGAATGTGCCACATGGTGCCGTGTGTTAACTCTTATCACACCGTGTAATCTCTCCGCCAGACTTTGCCACAATATGCGGTGTGATAACTCTCCACTCACCCTACAACTTCTCTGCCGGACTGTGGTACAGTGTGCGTTTTTTTGTCTCTCCACACACCCTATAAACTCTCTGCCAGATTGTGCAACAGTGTGCAGTGTGATAACTCTCCACACACACACTATGAAATCTCATCAGTCGGTGCCACAGATTTCGGGTAATAACTCTCTACAGACCCTATAATATTTGCCAGTCTGTGCCCGAATTTGCGGTGTGGTAACTCTCTACACACTCTACAAACTATGCCAACTTGTGCTACATTGTTTCTTGTGATAACTCTCCAAACGCCCTATTAACTCTCGATTAGACTGTTTTGAAAATGTTCTGTGTGATTACTTTCCACACACCCTATAAACTCTCTGCCAGTCTGTGCCACAGTGTGCGGTGCGATAACTCTCCACACACACTATAAACTCTCTTCCAGACTGTGCCAAGTGTGCGGTGTGATAACTCTCCACAATCCCTATAAACTCTGTACCAGACGGTGCCACAGTGCGCGGTGTGTTGACTCTCCACACACCATATCAATTCTCCGCCAGACTGAACCACATATTGTTGTGTAATATCTCTCCACACACCCTATAAACTCTCTGAAAGACTGTGCCAAATTGTGTGGTGTAATAACTTTCAACACACCCTTTAAACTCTCTGCCAGTCTATCCCACATTTTGCGGTGTGATAACTCTCTACACACTTTATAACTCTCTGCCTGACTGTGCCACATTGTGTTGTGTGAAAACTCTCTAAGCAACCTATAAACCTTCAGCCAGAGTGTGCGGTGTGACAACTTTCCACACACACTATGAAATCTCTGCCAGACTGTGCCTCAGTATGCTGGTGATAACATTCTACAAACCCTATAAACTCTATGCCAGACTGTGGCACATTGCATGGTGTAATAAATCTCCACACACCCTACAAATTCTCTTACAGACTGTGCCAAATTTTGCGGTGTAATGTCACTTCCAACACCCTATAAACTCTCTGTCTGACTTTGCCACATATTCGGTGTAATAACTTTCCACACACCCTATAAACTCTCTGCCACACTGTGCCACATTGTGCGGTGTGTTAACTCTTTACACATCTTGTAACTCTCTGCCTGAGAGTGGTAATATTTGCAGTGGGATAACTCTCTACACACCTTGTAAACTATACCTGGCTGTGCGAATCTGTGTGTTTTGTTAACGCTCCACACACCTTATAAACGCTCTGACAGACTTTGCAACCATATGTGGTGTGATATCACTCCACACACCCTATAATCTCTCTGCCAGACCCTGCCACATTCTGCGGTGTATTAAATCTCTACACACTCTATAAACACTGCCAGACTGTGCCAAATTTTGCGGTATGATAACTCTCCACACACCCAGTAAACTCTCTTCCAGACTGTGCCACATTGTGCGGTGTGAAAGCTCTCTACACACCGTATATCCACTCTGCCAGTGTGTGCAACTTTGTACGGTATGATAAATCTCCACACACCCTAAAAATTCTTGCAGGCTATGCCACATTATGCGGTGTGATAACACTACAACAACCAGCTATTCTCTCTTCCAGCCTGTGGCAGAGTTCGGGGTGTGATAACTCACCACACATCATATGAACTCCTTTGCCAGCCTGCCACAATTAGCGGTGTGATAACTCTCCCCACACCCCATAAAATCTTCAAGACTGTGCCGCATTTTGTGGTGTGATAAATCTCCACACACTCCATAATCTCTGCCAGAATTTGCCACAGTGTCCGTTGTGATAACTCTCTAAAAACACTCTAAACTCCCTTCCAGACCGTGCCAAATTGTGCGGTCTGATAACACTATACATACTCTATAATCTCTCTGCCAGGCTGTGCCACATATTGCGGTGTGATAACTCTCTACACACCCTATAAACTCTCTGACAGACTGTGCCACATTGTGCAGTGTAATAACTCTCCACACACTGTAAAACCTCTCCGCGAGGCTGTGCCACAGTGTGCGGTGTAATAACACTCAACACACCCTACATGCTCTCTGCCAGACTGTGCTACAGTGTGCGGTGTTCTAACTCTCCACACAACCTATACACACTGTCCCAGTTTCTGCCACAGTGTGCGGTATGATAACTCTCCACACACACTGAAATCTCTACCAGACTGTGCCAAATTGTGCGAGTGATAAACTCTCTACAAACCCTATAAACTCTGTACCAGACTGTGCTATATTGTGTGATGTGATAACTCTCCACACGACCTATTAACTCTCTGCCAGGCTGTTTCAAATTGTGTGGTGTGATAACTCTCCACCCACCCTATAAACTCTCTGCCAGACTGTGCCACACTGTGCGGTGCGATAAATCTCCACACGCCCTATAAATTCTCTGCCAGGCTGTGCATTGTGTGCGGTATGATAACTCACTACACACCTTATAAACTCTCTCCCAGACTGTGCCACAGAGCGCCGTGTGATAAATCTCCACACACCATATAAATCCCCTGAAAGACTGTTCCAAAATGAGCGGTGTAATAACTCTCCATATTCCCTATAAACTCTCAACCATACTGCGGACAGTGCGCGTTGTAATCACTCACCACGCACCCTATAAAATCTCTTAGAAACTGCGCCATTTTGAGCGGTGTGATAAATCTCCACACACCCTATAATCTCTCTGGCAGACTATGCCACAGTTTGCGGTGTGGTAACTCTCCACACACCCCATAAATTCTCTGTCAGACTGTGCCACACTGTACAGTGTGGTGACTATCTACACACCCTATAAACTCTCTGCCACTCTGTGCCAGGTTGTGTGGTGTAATAAATCTCCACTCACCCTATAAACTACTTGCCAGACTGTGCCACATTTTACGGTGTGTTAAATCTTTACACACACTCTAAACTCTGCCATACTGTGCCACAATTTGCGGTGTGATAACTCTCCAAACACTCTAAAACTCTCTTCGAGACTGTGCCACAGTGTGCTGTGTGATAACTCTCCACACAACTTATAAACTCTTGCAGACTCTGCCAGAGAGTGCGGTGTGATAACTCTCTACACACCCAGTGTGATAACTCTCTACACACCCATAATCTCTCTTCCAGACTGTTGGAGTGTTCCGTGTTATTACTGACCACAAAAGCTATAAAATCTTTGCCAAACTGTGCCATATTTTTCGGAGTGATAACTCTCCACACACCCCAAAACCTCTGTAAGACTGTGCCACATTTTTTGTTGTGATAACTCTCCACACACCCTATAAACTCTTCCAGAATGTGCTACAGTGTCCGGTGTGATAACCCTCTACAAACCCTATAAACTCTCCGCCAGACTGTGTCAAAATGTGCGGTTTGATAACTCTGTACACACTCTATAAACTCTCTGCCAGACCGTGATATTACTCTCCACACATCCTATAAATTTTCGGCCAGACAGTGCCAAAATGTGCCTTGTGATAACTCCTCACAAACCTTACAAACACTGTGCCACACTGTGCGGTGTAATAAATCTCCACACACCGTAAACTCTCTCTGCCAGACTGTGCCACATTTTGCCTTGTGATATTTCTCCAAACTACCTATAAACCCTCAGACAGACTGTGACAAACTGTGGGGTGTAATAACTCTCCAAACACCTTATAAATTCTCTGCCAGAATGTTCGGTGTTATAAATCTATACACACCCACTATATTCCCTTGAAGAATGTGCCATATTGTGCAGTGTGATAAAACTACACTCACCCTATAAATTATCTGCTAGAATCTGTCACATTTTGCTGTGTGATATTTTCCAACCACCCTATTCTTTACTTTCAGCATCTGCTACGTAGTGTGGTGCGATAACTCTCTACACAACCTATTAACTCTCCGCCACACTGTGCCAAATTTTGCGGTGAGATAACTCTCCACACAACCTATAAACACTCTTCCAGATTGTTCCATAATATGCCTAGTGATAACTCTCCACGCACCCTATAAACTCTCTGCCAGACTGTGGCATTTTACGTGGCGTAATATCTCACCATACACAATACAAATTCTCTTCCAGACTGTGCCACATTCTTCGGTGTGATAACCCCCACAAACCCTACAAACCTCTGCAAGACTGTGCCACTGTTTTCGGTGTGATATCTCTCCACATACCCTATAAACTCTCTGCCAGACTGTGCCAAAGTGTGCGGTGTTATAACTCTCCACACACCCTATAAAACATTTTCCTGACTGTGCCACAATATGCGGTGTGATCGCTCCCCACAAACCCTACGTGCTCTCTGCCAGCCTGTGCCGCAGTGTGCGGTGTGATATCCCTCCCCAAACCGTTTAATCTCCCTTCCAAGCTGTGTCACAGTGTGGGGTATTTTAACACTCTACACACCCTATAAACGCTCTTCCAGGCTTTGACAACGTGTTCGGATTAATAACACTGCACACACCCAAAAATCACTCTGCCAGACTCTGTCAGAGTGTGCGGTGCGATAAATCACCACACACCCTATAAACTCTTGCAGACTCTGCCACATTGTGCGGTGTGATAGCTCTCTACACACTATATAAAATCTCTGCCATACTGTGTCACATTATGCGGTGTCTTATCCCTCGACACACCCTATAAACTCTCTGCCAGACAATGCCTCATTGAGCGGTGTGATATTTCTCTACACACCGTATAATCTCATAGCCAGACTGTGCCACATTTGGCGTTGTGTTATTTCTGCAAACACTATATGAACTCTCGTCCAGACTGTGCTAAAGTTTTCTGTGTGCTAAATTTCCACACACAGTGTTAACTCTCTGCAAGACTGTGAAGCAATGTGATGTGTGATAACAATCCACACACTCTATAACCTCTCAGCCCGACTGTGCCACAATGTTGGGTGTGATAACTCTATACACACCCTATAAACTCTGCTAGACTGTTCCAAATTGTGCGATGTATTAAGTCTACGTGCACCCTAAAAACCCTCTGCCAGGCTCTGCCATATTGTGCATTGTGATAACTCTCAACATGCACTAAAAACACTGCCAGACTCTGCCACATTGTGTGGTGCGATAGCTCTCCACACAACCAATGATCTCTCAGCCAGTTTGTAGCAGGGTGTGCGGTGTGATATCTCTTCACACACCCTATACACTCTGCCAGGCTGTGCAACATTTTGTGGGCTGGTAATTCTCCTCTGCCGCACTGTGCCACAGTTTGAGTTGTGAAAACGCTCTACACATCCTATAAACTCTCTGCCAGACAGTGCCACAATATGCGGTGTGATAAATCTTTAACACCCTATAAATTTTCAGCAGCATTGTGTAAAAATATGTGGCGTGTTAACTCTACTCACACCCTTTAAATCCTCCGCCACACTGTTTCAAATTTTTGGCGTTATAACTCTCCAAACACCTTATTAACTCTCTGCCATACTGCGCGAAAATATGCGATTTGATAACTCTGTACACACACTATAAATTTTCTGCCACACTGTGTCAAATTGTGCCGTGTTATAGCTCTCCACACACCCTACAAACATGCTTCTAGACTGTGCCAGAATGTGCGGTGTGGTAACTGTCCACATACCCTATATACTCTCTGCCAGTCTGTGCCTCAGAGTGCGGTGTAGTAACTCTCCAAACAGCATAAAAAATCTCTGCCAGGCTGTGCCATATTTTGCGTTGTGATAACTCTCCAAACAACCTATAAACACTCAGCCAGACTGTGACACATTGTGCGGAGTAATAAGTTTCCACACACCCTATAAAATCTCTGCCGGCATGTTCGGTGTGATAATTCTCTACGCACCCTATATATTCCCTTCCAGAATGTACCACATTTTTCGGTGTTGTAACACTACACGCACCCTGTAAACCCTCTGCCAGACTTTGCGACAATTTGCCGTGTGATAACTTTCCACACACCCTATTAACTCTCTTCCAGATTCGGACAAATTGTGCGGGGTGGTAACTTTCCACACACCTTATAAACACTCTTCCAACTGTGCCAAATTTTGCTCTGTGATATCTTTCTACACACCCTATAAACTCCTTTCCAGACTGTGCCAAATTTTGCCGTGTGATAACTCTCTATGCACCCTATATTCTCTGAGCCAGACAGTTCCAGAGTGTGCGGTGTAAAAACTCTCCACACATCCTATAATTTCTCTTCCAGACGGTACCAATGTGTGCGGTGTAATAACACTCCACGCTCCCTATAAAATTTTGGGAAAACAGTACAACAATTTGCGGTGTGTTAACTCTCCTCACACCCTATAAACTCTCAGCCTGTCTGTGCCAAAATATGCAGTAAGATGACTTTCCAAACACCCTATAATATCTCTGCTTGACTGTGCCACAGTTTGATGTGTAATAACTCTCTACACCCCAAATAAACTCTCTGAAAAACTGTGCCACAATGTGCGGTGTGATAACTCTCCACAAACCCTAAAAACACTCTTCCAAACTGTGCCACAGAATACTGTGTTATATATCTCCAAACAACATATAAATTCTCTGCCAGATTGTGCCACAATGTGCGATGAGATAATTTACTACAACCTCTATAAATTCTCTGCGGACTGTCGCACATTGCGCGTTGTAATAACTCTCCGCACACTCTAGAATCTCTTCTACAGACTTTACCAAAGTGTGCGGCTTGATAACTGTCCACACACACTATAAATTCTTTTCCAGAATGTGCCACAATTTTCTGCGTTCTAACTCTCAACACTCCCTATAAATTCTATGCCAGACTGTATCACTATTGCGGTGTGATATCTCTCTACACACACTATAAACTTCCTAACAAACTGTGAGACACTGTACGTTATGATCACTCTCCAGACACCCTATAAATTCTCTTCCAGACTGTGCAAGAGTGTGCGGTGTGATAACTCCCCACACACCCTATAAACTCTCTGCCAGATTGTGCCAAAGTGTGCGGTGTGATAACTCTCCACACACCCTGTAAACGTTTGCAGACCCTGGCATAATGTGCGGTGTGATAACCCTAGAAAAACCCTATAAACACTCTAGCAGAGTGTGGCAGAGTGTGCATTGCGATAACTCCACACAACCTACAAACTCTCAGTCAGATTTTGCCACATTGTGCGTTATGATAATTCTCTTCACAATCTATATACAATCTGCAAGACTGTGACAAACAGGCGTTGTGATAATTCTGCACACACCAAATGAACTCTCTTCCAGACTGTGCCAATTTCTTCGGTATGATAACTCTCCACCCACCATATAAAATTTCTGCCAGACTGTGAAACAGTGTGTGGTGTGAAAACGGCCCACACAACCTATAAACCAACTGCCAGACTGTGTCACATTTTGCGGTGCGCTAACACGCCGAACAACCTATAAAATCTCTGCCAGACTGAGCCAGAGTGTGCGGTGTGATATCTCCCCACACGCCCAATAAATTCTCTTCCATTGTGTGTTAGAATGTGCGGTGTGGTAACTCTCCACACAACCTATAAACTCTCTGCCAGAGTGTGCCAAATTGTGCGGTATTATAACTACACACACACCCTAGACACTCCGCCAGACACTGCCATATTATGTTGTGTGATATCCTTACACCCACACTATTAAATCTGAGAGAATGTGCCACAGTGGGCGTTGTGATAACTCTCTACACACCCTATAAATTCTCTGCCAGACTGTGCCACAATATGTGGTGTGATAACTCTCCACACACCCTAAAGCTCTCTGCTAGACTGTGCCAAAATATGCCGTGCGATAAATCTCCACACAGCCTATAAACACTCTTCCAGGCTGTGCCAGAGTGTGCTGTGTGATAACCGTCCACACACCCTTAAATTGCATGCCAGACTCTGCCTCAGTGTGCGGTGTAATAACTCTCAACACACCGTATATACTCCCTGCCAGACTGTGGCACAATGTGCGGTGTAATAACTCTCCACACACCCTATAATATTTCTGCCAGAATGTGCGGTGTAATAACTCTCTTCACACCCTTTAAACACTCTTACAGACTTTGCCACATTGCTCGGTGTGACAACCCTCGCCGTAATCTATATATACACTGACAGGCTCTGCCACAATGTGCGTTATGATAATTATCCAGAATCCCTATAAATTAACTTCCAGACTCTGCCAAAATGTGCAAAGTTTTAACTCTCCACACACCCTATAAAATCTTGCAGACTATACCACATTGTGCGGTGTGATAACTCTCAACACACTATATAAATTCTCTGCCAGACTGTACCAAATTATGCGGTGTAGCAACTCTCGACACACCCTATAAACTCTCAGCCAGACTGTGCCATATTGAGCGGTGTGATATTTATTTTCACAACCTATAAACTCTCAGCCAGACTGTGCCAGAGTGGGCGTTGTGTTAAATCTGCAAACACTCTATGAACTGTCTTCCGGACTGTGCTACAGAGAGCGGTGTGCTAACTCTCCACACACCATATAAACTCTCTGCCAGATTTGCAAAATTGTGATGTGTGATTACAATCCACACACCCTATAAACTCTCTACCAGACTGTGCCACAGTGTATGGTGTGGTAATTCTCACACCCTATAAAGTCTGCCAGATTGTGCCACAATGTGCGTTGTGATAACTCTCCGTACACCTTTTAGTCTCTCTGCTAGGTTCTTCCATATTGTGCGGTGTGATAACTCTCCACACGCCCAATAACCTCTGCCAGACTCTGCCACATTGTGTGGTGTGATAACTCCCCACACAACCATTGAATTCACTTCCAGATTGTGCCACGGTGTGCGGTTTTATAACTCGCCACACACCTTATACACTCTGCCAGATTGTGTCACATTGTGTGGTGTGATAACTCTCCCATGCCACACTGTGCCACTGTGTGCGGTGTGAAAAACCCTACACACCGTATTAATTCTCTGCCAGACTGTGAAACAATGTGTGTTGCAGTAACTCTCCGCACGCCCTTTAAACCGTCCTCCAGACTGTGCCAAATTGTTTGGTGTGATAAATCTCCACAAACCCTATAATTTCTCATCCAGGCTGTCCTACATTGTGCGGTGCGATTACTCTCCACACAACCTATAAATTTTCTGCCAGACTGTTCCAAATTGTGCCATTTGAAATCTCTCCACACACCTTAAAACACTCTTCCAGACTCTGCCACAATATGCGGTGTGCTAACTGTCCACACACACTATAAACTCTCTAAAAGACCGTGCCTCAGTGTGCCGTGTAGTAACTCTCCACACACCGTAAATTCTCTCTGCCAGACTGTGCCACATTTCTCGTAGTGTTAACACTAGAAACAACCTATAAACACTCCGACAGACTGTGACACAGTGTGCGGTGCAATAACTCTCCACACACCCTATAAAATCCCTTCCAGAATGTTCGGTGTAATAAATCTCTACACACCCTATAAATTCCCTTCAAGATTGTGCCATATTTTGCGGTGTGATAAATCTCCACTTACCCTATAAACTCTCTGCCAGGCTCTGCCAAAATTTGCGGTGTGATAACTTTCCACACACCGTACTAACTCTCTTCCAGCCTCTGCTACATTGTGTGGTGTGATAACTCTCCACAAACCTTATAAAATCTCTTCCAAACTGTGCCAAATTTTGCTGTGTGCTAACTCTCCACACAGCCTATAAAATCCCTTCCAAACTGTGCCAAAACGTGCAGTTTGATAACTCTCTCCACAACCTATATACCCTCAGCCTGACTGTGCCAGAGAGTGCGGTGCAATAATACTCCACACACCCAATAAACTCTCTTCCAGACGGTGCCAATATGTGCGGTGTGATAACTCTACACACATTTTATAAACTCTCGGCCACACTGTACCCCAGTTTGTGGTGTGAAACTCTCCACACACCCTAAAAACTCTCTGCCAGACTGTGCAAAACTTTGCGGTGTGATAACTCTCCAAACACGCACTAAATTCTCTGCCAGATTTTGCCACAATATGCGGTGTATTAAATCTCAACACACACTATAAACTCTGTGCCAGACTGTGACACAATTTGCCGTGTGATAATTATACACACACCCTAAAAATTCTCCTCCAGACTGCGCCACAGTATGGGATGTGATAACTCTCCACACACCGTATAAACTCTCTACTAGACTCTGCTAAAATATGCGGTGTGGTAACTCTCCACACACCCTATAAACTCTCTTCCAGGCTGTGCCGAAATGTGCGGTGTTCTAACACTCCAAACACATTATGAACTCTCTGCCAGATTGTGCTACAGTGTGCAGTGTGATAACTCTCCACACACACTATAAACACTCTACCTGAATTTGCCACAGTGTGCAGGTAATAACTCTTTGTTCACCGTTTTAACTCTTACAAGTTGGCCCCAGTGTACAGTGTCGTAACTCTCTACACACCCTGTACCTCTCTGCCAGACTGTGCCACTTTTTGTGGTGTGATAACTCTCTAAACTCCCTATTAAAACTGTGCCAGAATTTTTCAAAGTGTGAGGTGTGTTAACTCTCCACATTCCCTATAAACTCTCTGCCAGACTGTGTCTTAATATGCGGTGTGATAACTCTCCACACACCCTATAAACTCTCTGCCAGACCGTGCCACATTGTGCGGTGTGACAACTCTCCACACACCCTTTAAACTCTCTGCCTGATTGTGCTATATTGTGTGGTTTAGTAACTCTCTACACATCCTATAAACTCTCTGCCACACTGTGCCACAGTTCGCTGTGTGATACCTCTCCACACAACCTATAAACACTCTTCCAGAATGTGCCATATTATACCAAGTGATAACTCTCCACGCATCCTTTAATCTCTCTCCCAGACTGTAGCACAATACGCGGTGTAATATCTCTCCAAACACCATATAAATTTTCTTCCAGACTGTGCCACATTTTACGGTGTGATAACTCCCCTCACACCCTACAAAATCTCTGCAAGACTGTGCCACATTTTGCGGTGTGATATCCCTCCAATAACTCTATAAACTCTCTGCCAGACTGTGCCAATTTTTGCGGTGCTATAAATCTCCACACACCATATAAACATTTTTCCTGACTATGCCTCAATGCCCGGTGTGATATCTGTCCAAACACAGTCTAAACTCTCTTCCAGACTGTGTCTCTGTGTGCGGTGTAGTAACTCTCCACACATCCTATAAATCTCTGCCAGGCTGTGACACAATATGCGGTGTGATAGCTCTCCACAAACCCTATATACTCTTTGCCAGACTGTGCCAAATTTTGCGGTATGTTAACACTCTATACACCCTATAATCTCTCTTCCAATCTTTGACACAGTGTGCGCTGTGATAACTCTGCACACACCCTTTAAACACTCAGCCAGACTGTGCCACAGTGGGCGGTGCGATAAATCTCCACACACCCAATAAAATCTTGCAGTCTCTGTCATAGTTTGTGGTGTGATTTATCTCTGCACACTATATAAATTCTCTCCCAGACTGTGCCACATTATCGGTGTTGTAACTCTCGACACACCCTCTAAACTCTCTCCCAGACTCTGCCACATTGTGCGGTGTGATATATCTCTACACTCCCTCCAAACCCATAGCCAGACTGTGCCCCAGTTGGCGTTGTGTTAATTCTGCAAACGCTATATGAACTCTCTTAAAGACAATCCTAACGTTTGCGGTGTGCTAACTCTCCACACACCGTATAAACTCTCTGCCAGACTGTGAAACATGTGATGCGTGATAACAGTCGACACACCCTATATCCTCTCTGCCCGAATGAGCCACACTGTTGGGTGTGGTAACTCTCTACACACCCTATAAACTCTGCCATACTGTGCCACATTGTGCGTTGTATTTACTCTCCGTACACCCTAAAAACCCTCTGCCAGGCTCTGCCATATTGTGCGGTGTGATAACTCTCAAAACACCCTATAAACTCTGCCAGATTGTGCCACATTTTGTGAGATGATAACTCTCCTCTGCCGCACTCTTCCACAGTGCGCGGTGTGAAAAAACTCTGCACGTCCTCTAAACTCTCTGCCAGAGTTAGCCACAATATGCGGTGTGATAAATCTCTAAACACCCTTCAAAATTTCTGCCAGACTGCGCAAAAATGTGTGTTGTGGTAACTCAATTCACACCCTTTAAACCCTCCGCCAGACTTTGCCGAAATATTTGGTGTTATAAATCTCCACACACCATACTAACTCTCTGCCATACTGTGCGACAGTATGCGGTTTGATAACTCTCCACACACACCCTATAAATTTTCTGCCAGACTGTGCCAAATTGTGCCGTGTTATATCTCTCCACACACCCTACAAACATTCTTCTAGACTGTGCCACAGTGTGCGGGTTGGGAACTGTCCACACACCTATATACTCTCTGCCAGACTGTGCCTCAGTGTGCGCAGTCTCCCCACTTCAATTGCTTCTTATTTCGAGGGTACGGATTATTTCAATTTTTGCGTATAAATTGAGATGTTTTGAACATCTTATGTCGCATTATTTCAAATTCGCACAAAGTGCTCCCGCGCTGCATGTAATAAAGTTTGCATCGTCCCTGACGTAACGCCACTGAAAATGTCGCATGTGTGCTTCCTGTACACTTTTTTGAAGCTCCGATTTACCTGGGAATAACATAAATTCTAAAATAGCTCCATTCTTTTTACGCACAGTTTTATGTGCAACGTGTAGTAATAAGAGAAACGTTGTATATCAAATGCGAATAATTTTCACTCTATAAATCCTCCTATTAACAGATAATTTCTACCATATTTTATGTACAAACTGAAGTAGAGCTTAAATAAAAGGGTATTATAATGCTTGATAGAAGTTATTATTAAAATCCTCTCATACAGTCAAACAAAAAAATAAGATTTTGATGCCGCAATGCTTTATGTCACAAGAATTCTAAAATATTTTGTACATTACTGTAAATATTCCCCATATATTGCACTGTAGAATGGTTTTTTACCGGATGAGATGGGGTAAAAGCTGTAGAGTGTATTTGGCACGCGTCAGGCATTAAGTACGCACTAGGGTTTCAAATATATCTAAATTCCAGAATGTTGCTATACGAATCATAATGGTATCTGGGGGTTTCCATAGTTCTTCCAGTCACAGACAATAATAATATCTTAGTGGAATGCAATAATTAAACAGTACTCCAGTTTGATAACAGAGGAACTCTCTGTACCGCATTCTGCCCACCCACACCAACTACGGTATCACTCTCAGTATTATCACTCCAGAAAGGGCCTTATGTCCCACAAGATAGCGTCCTTTAAGTTTTCAGACAATACTGTTCTTGCTAACGTGTTCTCCTTGAAGCGGACTACTTTATCGGCCAATTTAAAGAATCTTGATTTGTGTACCCCAGGAATATTCGGTGACGAATTCAAGTTATGAATTTCTTCACTGTGTAATTTTCACCGTTCTCACATTAATTTTTCATGGTTCGGTCCATGTACTCTCTAATATCAAGAAATAACTCTCTAATCACGTGCTAAATTATAACGAAGAAATATCATTTCTATAAAAATCAATACTTTTGCATTGCACAATATATACCGATATTTGGAAGCATCTGAGCACCAACCGCTTACACTCAAGGATATCTAATTTGTTTCTCTTGAATCAGCGTTTTGCACAACGTCGACTATGAAGTTCGCTCCGTTTTATGCCACAGTTTATTTTCAGAGATGTGACGCATAAAGTGTCGAGTTTATTACAGACAAACCTAAAAAAGAACGTCCTTAAATCGTCGCAGAAATATAATGGTAATCAAAAAACATCTTAATAAATCTCCGTTAAAATGCATCTTTAAATATATGTCTTGATTTACGTAATTCTAGTACATAGAACGTCCAGTAGGGGATGGCAGTGAAGAGACAAAGCGAAAATCAGAACACCTGCAAGGGTTTTGCAGTACTTTACTATATCGGGCTATCGTCATTCGTCGTCTGGTTGTTTCTGTGTGAGGTCGAGTGCAGTGGAGAACACCAGTGTAAGTGGCCGTCAAAAGGCGTAACCTTATTGAAAGGCTTCTGATGAATTATTTGCGTTTGAAGTAAGGTTTCAAACATTAAACCTTACTTATTTATGCATTAAAAATAAGCGCGATTACTTACAACAATTTATTTTAATTTTTCTATGAACGTGAGAAATTTAGTTGCATTTCTGGCCCGAGTAGAAACTACAAAACTATTCAGAAGTAAAATTGGCTTTTACTTATTAAGCAGGTCAGTTTATTTACGTTAGTACTTTTATAAATTAATACTGATTTTAATTTTACTCTCTTTAAATTATGTGGCTTGTAGGCAACGGTTCGAAATATGAAAACAAACAAAGCTCAACATGTGACCAATTCGTGATTTACGCTTTAAATCTTGAAGCTCTCCTATGGAAGTTAATTCTCACGTCCTAACTTAAAGTTCTTCGTAAGTCTGTCACAAAACTACAAATTCTTCCGGAAATACCACAAAATGTCTACAATACTAAACAAAACTAGGCCTATGTAACTTTCAGTATGAAATGCTTTCCCTAAGAATTTAAGAACTAAGACCAATCACGTACGATTCCAGTTCTAATTCACAGTTAGTAACGAAATGGATAATTATGATAACCTGCTATAGAACTGGCCTAGTTAAATTACTCCGCGGCTGGGGCTGACCAATTCCGTCAAATGCCTCCATAAAAGAAGTTTGGCTTTGCGATGAACACAAGAACAGGTTCAGAAACAATATCGTGACATAAATAACTGTGCCTTGAAAAGTACTTGGGGAGGGGGCAAATGGTTTGGGGGAAGAGCAGTTTGTGTTCAAAAGTGGGGTCTGGAAGGAAACCTGAAATTACGAACACATTAGATACGACAGTATGAAGGTATGTTGAGCAATGGCGATAAGGGTTGAAAAATTTAAATTATTTAATCACGCGGCAATATTATGCCAAGACTGCTCACACCGAATTTCAGACACACGTAATGCTTACTTCGTTAAAAAAAAATATATTTTAGAACAATTTTTATCGTTACAGCAACGAAACTGAAATATATTTTGCCGTGTTCTGTAAATGTGTGGTCCCATAAATATCCCAAATGTGGGTTACGTATCTGACACCTGAACGCATTCTTCTACAGTCAAGCTTGCTAGCTGCCCTCTTTGTCATAGTGACACTGGGCTGACTGGAAGCGTTCAGCACAGTCAAATGGCCCTTGGCAACATTCGGAAAAGCTGAAGTAAATTTCGGGCAAAAATTCTCAGAAGGCTTAATATTTGGATTAATTTCGTGACTTGTGAGATTCGTCAAATATTATTATGTGATCAATATAAATAAAATAATTGGGACATGATGCATGGGTTGACAAAACCTAGCACGAAGTTTTAATCTAGACAGCAAGAACAAAAAGTCTCTTTGGACTTCTAAAGGTAGATGGCGAGGATAATATTAAAGTTCACCTTATATAAACCCCCCGAGGATGTGTACTTCATTTACTAGGCTAAGGGTAAATCCAGCCATAGGCTGTAGTTTCCACAGTAATAAAGTTTAATTTCAGTAAATGCTGGTTTCTTTGATCTACTGAACAAATTCCGTTTTTAAATAACAGAAGTTTCCGTACATTTGACCACTATAATGAAACTTTTTTCTTGTATAATGAAAATATTCCACAGGCCGTAACCCTAAATTCGTCATAATATAGCCCAATTAAATTGGGCCACTAGATCTCTCTCGGCGGCATTTCACAGTTACGATTCCTGCATTCATCGATGCCAGTAAGATATGCGACTGGGTCACAAAAACTGAAACTCAGAATGCGGAACTTTTGCTGGGTTCGAGTTTACTGTAAAATCTGTAAAAATAGCTTACACGAATCGTGACACGCGAACAAACAAATTTGCATCTTCTTAAGCCATCACACCGCAGCATTTTTTGGCTTCCAGAACAAAAACATACTGTATTTCCTGCAGCTGTGTCTACGGCCTCTTAGCTTAAGGCTTCATGTCGTTACTGTACTTAAATTTTTAAAACCTGACAAAGTACCCATTAATTTTTATTCCAAATTAAGTGGCAGTTCTGTTTGTGTTGTGCAGTTCATATACAGGCTGACACACATATACGTATACTAACAACTTTAGAGTCTGTCTATCGTGTGCTGTTGTAAATTATTAACTGGCTGTATGATTGATTGATTGATTGATTTATGGGTGGATGGATGGATTGACTGATTGGTGGGTAGGTATATGAATGATAAGATGGATGAATGACTAACTGGGCATTATGTATGTTGTGGATCAAATGAGATGTATTTTCCATTACACAAAATGCATGGCCGGCCTACAGTTTTTCCTGTCACGTGAATTGCCGAGAACAGCATAATAAATAAGTGTCATATTAATCATTAAAATTTCAAAATTTCATATCCCTTTTAAAAGGTGCAGTAGAAAGAAACGACGCTGAACAGCTTCACCAGTCCGGCGTCTTTGAATATTTCACACTACCTCATTTTTATCACAAATTATCTTGTTTTACTGAAGTCTGAACAACCTTAAGACCTCTAGTACAGCCAAACTAATGTATTAACTCCAAATGATGCGGTTATTCTGCACAGCTACTCTGGCGCTACTCTTCAATAAAACATCCACTTTTCGGGAATCCAAATGGTCATTGAAATGGAAGTTTGGTGACTCCTGTTAACGTTACTCCCTGTCGACTGGTAAACAGCTACCGATGTTTCGAACGGTTTAGTGCATTTTTCAGGGTAAACATTCCTAAGAGGTAGACCTTGGACTGCATGAGCCTGAAGCTGAAGACGGTACATTTCTTCAAAACGTCAGTAATCATTCATCATTAAACATGGTGTTCCACTCCAGAGTACGTTATTTTTCAGCAACTCACATCGCATGGACCCAAATTACTGTGTTTATTACCGAGTTCAAAAAGGCCTTTGCGGGGGTGTTGAAACTGTACTGAAGGAAATTTAAGTAATTTGGTCTATCACGCCCAGTGTTATTATTCACGGAACTGCCGTTTATGTAAGACCAGAAACGTTCAACACTTTTCCCTCCATTTTGCCGTGTCCACCCGAGAAGCCGCGTGCCTAAAGACTGAAAAATAAACTTATTTTCTCAAAGTGTTAGATAAGTTGTAAAATTGTCGCCAGTTTACAAAGATTTTCTTCCATATATGCCTCCATATGTCCAGGAAAACTGTGGGTAACTCGATTTCGTGCCCAAAGTAAAAGAATAAATTTTGTCATAAACGTACATATGAAAATGTCACATATATTTGCGCCGTCCTTGGATGAAATCACATCTTTATGGTGCAGCTATCAAATAGACTGTACGACGTCACGTTTCCTTCAACACTTATCTGAGTGCACCACAGCCATCCAACAAATATTATGAATGCTATATAAACACCCAACATAAACACATTCAATATTCTTGGAACATGCAAACAAACTCCATTACGTTACTTTCAAGTAGCCTGGACTGGTTCGGTCATTTACAAGCACTACAAACTTGTATTAAAAACACACGGCTTTGTATGAGATAAAACTTAATGTAATTCACAATTAGTCCTTGAAACATACTTCAGTCATTCGTTTATCTATTTGAGGTCAGATCAATAATTCTTTAAAAGTCGTTCGTGTACATAAATTCCTAAAATTAATTAGTATATTGTAACATTTTTGCTTTCTCAGTATTACACGCACTTTCGTGAATCTGATCGAGGTTTCATTTTGAGTAAGAAATATACTAAGAATTTATAAGTTCGGAATGAAAATTTCATTCACAAAAATTTCGTAAGTGGAAAAGTTCCGTGTGAAGTGAGTGTTGTGGTGAAATATACAGCTAGTGTCAGTATGGTGCTCAAACAGTGTGGTGCTCAAGCAGTGTGGTGCTCAAACAGTGTGTTGCTCAAATTCAAAATCTACTATTCATCTTGAAAATAATCAAAATACGAAGAAAAGTTATCTGCTTCAAGTGCAAAATGTCGAAGCAGTGGAAATGTGTTGTGGCGTGTAAATTCAGTACAGCATTTAAAAATATGTGCTAAAAAAATTGCTCTTCGAATGACCTGTGTATTTTTTTTAAAGTTTATCGTGATTAGTGCTAATCGTGATTATGCAGAATGTGATCCCCACTGCAATAACACATCCGTCCACCAAGTTTCAAAACAACAACAACACCAACAACAACAACAACTGTTGCATCAGTGTCGTCTCGACAGAAACTTCAACCACCACTTCCAGCTTCTTTGACTACAACATTCCATCGCCCACTTCGTCACATTATCAGCAGCAACTGTAACTTCAAAACGTCGCAGACAAAGTAGGTGCTGATTTTTTTGTCCCCCGCTGCATCTCGCTCAATAAGGGTCGCTGGCTGAATCATTTAACATTACAACAGCCATTCCGTGTCAGTCGGAGTTTGGTGTGTTTTCGAGTCGTAGGGTTTTGTAGTGTGTAAGCGTCAAGTGGGCAGCCTGAATTTCAGAGACATCACTACATAATTAAGAAAGTGTTTTGATGTTTTG
>Ga0123354_10002883_pt1 | contig 23303 bp, 12 predicted proteins | sample TergutLab28metaG_2_FD_97872 | JGI IMG/M metagenome (GOLD analysis project Ga0123354, IMG submission 97872) | Labiotermes labralis P4 segment gut microbial communities from Petit-Saut dam, French Guiana - Lab288 P4 | ecosystem: Host-associated > Arthropoda: Insects > Digestive system > Gut ... | reverse complement strand
TGTGTGTGTGTGTGTGTGTGCGTGCGCGCGTGCATGTGCAAAACTATCACAAGGTTAATTCTAACATATCCTATGTAGAAGTTATGAATAAAATCTCCAGATCTCAGTGGAATATTATTCATCCTGGGAAGTGGTTTCTGAATGTTCACGTGTCTGTCCATGCACATCTGTATAATTTGAACAGTTAAACAGATCTTATATATATGTAATTTTCTTTATTCCATAAATAAACTGAGTATGCTTGCTGTGAGGTTTGAACATAAGACAGAGATTCTCCAATAAAACAGACCCAAGCTATTTATTGCATGGACCAAATATACTGAAAGATAATAATCTGGAGCTTACAGCCTGCTCTTTTCACATGCACAAGAGATTGGAAGGTGTCATGCATGTTGTACCGTCTGTTTCCTACTTGATGCTTGGCATTAAAATTAAGTACTGTATGTGAAAATGGCATATGCATAGTGCTTCTAATCTCATCAAATACCCCATCCACAGCAGATCTGCACTCTTCTGGGATTTTATACAGTGCAGATTGGTAGTTTGTTACCAATATTTCAGGACAACTTCCACACAACAAAACTCTTCAAAAAACAAAACATAGGTGTGGCATACAAAACTAAGAATAACATTGGAAGAATTTTAAACAGGAACAAGAAACAAATGATCGAAGTTCCACATCAGTGGTGTATACCAACTTTGATGCCTCGATTGCCCCTTTATATATACTGGACAAATGGACACACAATACCAGACTAGGTATAAAGAACACCTTTTAGCCTTCAAAAGTAACAGGAATAATTCAGAATTTTCCCAGCACTTGATAAAAGAGTTGACACACTCTCACTCATATGGAATATGTTATGGATGTGGTACACACAACACAATGGAAGACATCTTGGTACCAATGAAAAATATTACATACACCGTGACACTACAAGAGGTACGCAAATTAATCATAAAAGCAGAGTCTCGGAAAACAAAATTTTTGATGTACTAGTATATTATGACTCACAGCAAATGGCACAGCAGTGTTCTACTCATTTTGTAACAGAATAAATGCTAGTTCTCCTCAAGCTATGTTACAAGCTCGGTGCGTGAGAGCTGCAGTTATCCCAAACTCACATTTACATACCATTGCCTGCTAAACTGTAAGTAACACACTGAAAGGTTAACAATTTAGTGCTCCTGTTAGACAATCTAAATTCTTATTATAAATACCATTACAAGAACGTACTTTACAGACATATGTATAGTGCAATATAAACAACAGAACAGCCTCTCCAGCTAAGACGATGACACACTGCTTCCCACCAACTGACTGCATTATTTATTTTAACCTAGTTCAATTCATGACATAAGCAATGTGCAAAATATGAAATATAACATAACTGTAAAAAATGATACCTCATTTTAGCAAATATTTCTTTTTAAGTACTGGCCTGATGTTGACCCTTTAGGGTTGAAACATGTTGCTATAATAAAAAGTACCAAACCATAGTTGTATTAACAGTTCTTATTTATTTACCAATTGACCCTTGAAGATGGGACCAATAGGTTGTTCTGAAACACTGGTAACAAACTACCCATCTACTTGTGTAAAATCCCAGCAGAGTGCAGATCTTGTTAATATGATGGCAGAAACCTCAAATCATGCATAGTCAGGGATTTACTTTTTTTTATTTGTGAGATACAATTCTTACAGGATGAAAGATGCTCATCACCTGAAGCACCTGGTTCTGCCTCATGAACAGTCAAGAAGTACTATATATAGCTTATTACGTACAACTCATTACATTTCTATGATCAAAATAAAAACATCCCCCCACGCAGTTTTGGAAATGAGAACAGTTATGCTGGGTATTTCATTAGAAAAGGAATCACAGGAACTTTGTGAAGTTTTATGGAAAATAAACTAACACAAATTCCAAGTGGAAAAAAAAATATTGTTCACTTGTTTCGACAGGATAAGTTTGAGCTTTGACAGTGAGGGGAAATTACATATTGTTAGCCAAGTAAAGCTTTTAGTTGTAAAGTTTGGAATGCATGTAAATGAGATAACTGGTTACAGCATGCAGGCCAAATTACTGTACATTCTTTGATACATGTTACAGAAGAAAACCGTCACATCCCAGAAAACAACATTTTTCACAGCTGACATTACGAATTTCAAATGTTTATTGACTGTAGTTCAAATTTAACTTAAATGTCTTTCAGCATTTCAGCCAACTTACACCTCAAAATAAAAAGCAGTTCTTGCATTCCAAATCTTAAAATATTATTCACCACAGACAGTGTTTATTTCTAAGTATTCATATAGGCTTTTGAAACAACCAAAATTCTTTGCATTGGTAATAAGTATGTTACCAGTATCAGTGACTAAAAGTAACTGTTAAGTAATATATTAGTTATAATAAAGGAATTAATTACTGTCAAACATAACTAGTGTATATTTATACTTTATTCTGGCAACATGTTTAGAACCAATATGGTCACCTTCAGGCCAGTAACGTAAAATTCATAAAAAGTAATGTGTATTTTATATTACTGCCCTGAAGATTACCATTTTGGATCGGAACATGTTGCCAGATTAAAGTATATAATATATACTATTTACTTCATTATTTCAATCAACACAACAGGATGACAAACATAAATATTTATTTGTTGACCTTTTCACTCTGTATGGAAATTATACTTCAACAAAGGGTTTTAGGACAAAATTTACTGTGCTTATGTTTAGATTTTTGTGGCCTGCATCTAACCTGAGGCTTAGCCACATTGCATGTGAAAGGTATTCCATTATTGTGGCATTACATTGGAACTGCTAGCTGCTAAACCCCAAAAGATGCAGTTGCACGAAGTTAAGTACGATTACGTTTTAAGTATTATGTACGAACGGCATGTGCAAGCACGAATATTATACAATATAAACTGACTAAGTACAAGAAAGTTGTCAGAGGTAGAATTACAAAAAAATCGAAGTAATGCCATAAAGATAATTATAGAATATAAACAGTTCCTGCAAAATAATTTTAGACTCATTTTATATCCCTAAATTTTCATAAGAAGTTTGCAGTGTGTTTACATTTTAACTTGCAGACAGCCATTTCATTTCAAGCACATGTATGGCTTCTGCCTTTCACTTCAAATTTAGTAGCAACTGTTTTTATTATAAACAGTAGTGCCAATTAAGTGTATGTTGTCAGTATTGGTAGAGGGGACAGGAACAGTGATTTTTGTGCATTAAAAATGATGGAGAAATGTTGATATCATGATAGCTGAAGGATCAAAACAGCAACAGATGGAAAGCTAACATCAGAGAAAAACTTGCAAGATTATGCAACACAAAAAACTGCCCGTCTGAAGCTCAACAAAACCGGTTAGTCACAGTGGGTTTCAGTATGCATAAATTACCACAGTATTGTGTTTAAACCCACAGTATGTTTCTATTCAAATTCAAGACTGTAATGATGGTTTTCTTATTACACCATGCAGATAATAAATAGAAGAAGACGTGTCGTGATGTATGTGTTCTGAATAGAAAAAAAGTTATTTATATCATGCATTTGTATGTTCTGCCTTGTAAATATGTTAGCTTATCTGAAGAGGTGTGCTTTATAACTGTATCACGTTTATTACACTGAATTTTGTATGCTTCAAATATTCAGTGAATACGTTATAGTGAATGTGTCACATTTTTTTTGTTTGTGCTCATTTCTTAAGCAAAAATCAGATAAATGTCACAGTTCTTTTATTAAACTCTGTCATGTGTCTGTTAAAATCCTCTGTACCAGACATCCCATTTTCTTATAAGTATGTCTTATATTCAAGGTCTTTTGAAAACAAGGTTACAAAATGCACAAATCAATTTTGAGAAAAAAATTTGGAATAAATGGTACATGCAACAATAACATCCCTGGCTTTAAGAACAAAACCACACATTTACCATAAGAAATGAAAGAAGCTAAGTATTTAAGTTCAGTGTTGTTACTGAGGTCTTACATCTCTTTATCCATGGATTGCCAATCACAAAGAAGAACAGATGTTTATAGACCACAGAAACAGTGACATTTAAGTGGCTTGTTCTACTTCTGGAACAAGGAGAATTTCAGTGTTTTGTAGTGTGATTTATAATGCAATAAAGTATATATACTCACTTCAGCAATATGTAGCCAGAACAGAACAAGTTTAACCTTTAACAGATGATTGGGACAATGCTGGCCTATAAAATGTATATTGTTTTCATCCAAAATGGAGAAGTCCCACAGTGGGCATTTAAGTTGAACAGCAGCAATGAGGGGTTTAACAGGCTGTACACTGAAGGTTAAATATGAAGAATATAAACAATAATCCTGAAACAGTAACATGTACAGAAAAGAAATCAGCGTCCTTGCTTGTTACAACTGGAAGTGTTACAAACAGAGGTAGAGGTTACAAGCACTGAAAGTTGACATATGTACATATTCTAGTTTTCAGTCATTAACCACCACATAATGTCTAGCTGTGCTAAAAACTCTTCATAACTGTACATGGTAAATGATTTTTCAGGCTTTAGCTTTAACATCATTACAATGCTTATCATACACTTAATTTCCATTTGAATGTATTTATTCTTATGTTTATGCACCATGACGTTATTAGGCATGCAAAACAATGGTACTAGTATTACATTAATTCAAGAATGAGGGGGTACCATAATTATGAGTTGGCAGCAATTATTCATTTTGAAAACATACTAAATGTGTGTCTATTTTATGTATGTAATTTGTGATTCCTTACTTCAGAGTCTCAGAATAATGATGGAATTAAGGACAACAAGTTTCTGAATTAAATTAACTTTCCTATCACTCACCAATGCATCCTGTGTGAACATTCAAAAGTATACGATAAAGTAAAATAAATATGAATTCACTGATACTAAGTAGCATGCAGGGGTATATTTATGATTCAATTTCCTTGCACTGAACATTATCTTCATTACATTAGCAAATGTGTTAACTTCTTACCTGCACTATCAACCAACTTCCTTTGTCTGCGATAAAAACATTATCTTTCAAGATCCATTTTCTAATCATTACCTATGGTCTTTTGGAACATACTTTGTTCCTTTAACATGAAAAACTAATGTAACATGAAAGCATAAATTTTCTGGCAAAAGAATGTGTATTTTTGTTCATAATTTGTTCATATGGAACAAAAAAATATAGAGAATTCTAAAGAATGGATATTCTGTGATCAGTAGCATACAAAGTCTGTGAACAAGTAAAGACAATTTACCAAAATGCCACAAAACACTTAAATCATGCAGCACTGTTACAGCATGTTAGTGTATGCTCACCAAGAATGAAAGGTAAGACAAAGTAAAAGCTATCTAAAGCAATGTTTAAAGTGTACTGAGTGCCAGCTTACCAGAGACACATCTGTATATCACAGACTAAATACTATAAAAAAACATGACTGACAAAGACATAGAATTGATTTTAGAATTCTATGCAGCATCAATTGAGAAACTTTTCCAGTTCCACCCAAAATATGTCTGTTAATTGCAGTACACAATGTTCATAGTACTGCTTTATTTGAAAGATCATGTTTCTGTCACAGTTCACATTTCATCAACCATATAATGAAATTTGGAACTTATACAACTGCGATGTACTTAAAAATGTGTGTTTCAGCTGCAAAGAGGGTGTTGCCATGTTTTAAAAAAGTATGCAGCAACAAACAGGCCCTTCCATAAGTTTCAGACAGCAGACTTACTTAACTGTGTCTTTTGGATGTCCCTTTAGGCACTCGGAATAAGCATCAGTTTCCCAACAACAATATGGCACACTCATAGTTTCATACTTTTCTTGTAGGATGGAAAGATCCAGTAATTTCTTCAGCCCCTGATATGTAACTCCACAGCTTTATCTCCTTAGCACACACATTACTTCAAGCCAATGCATCATTCATTCACTTCACTGCCCAGTTATTGCAGTAGTCAAGAGAAACAGACAAAATGTAAGACTCATGAAGGAAAAAATCAAACACTGACTCCATTATGTATACTCTACTCTAGATGTCATCACTGGAGCATGTATAAAATGACTGGTAACCTGAATTAACCACCATATTATGTAGGATGATACACAACAGTACACAGATGTGCACATAACACATCTCTTATGTTTTTCTGTTATTTTTTTTTTGGCAAAATCACTTACACATCTCTTGTTTCACTCAGTAATATCCACTAATTCTATTTATTTGGAGCTATTTTAATTACTTCTTTATTAGAATAAGTAGGAATACTCATTTTATTGTGTTAGTAACGGAAGTTATCAAGAGCTGTACATAATTATGCATACTTCAAGCATCTTCATATTAGTTCAGGTATTATTTTATTCTAATTTCTGATTTTAAATCATATTTATTTGTCATTTTTAACCACTTCACCAAACACAAACTACCTGCCTTCGTCTATAACAAACTAAACTTCATTAAATATATATGGTCTGTTACTAATTTATTTTCCCTCTAAAAGCAGCCTACTAACACTCAACTCACAGCCAACATCACTGATGACCCCAATGGAACAAACAACATTTGACACAGCTTACCAGGTAGTCAAATTGCTACACAGTAACAGTCTTTCATCTTGCAAGTATTATTTAAGTTTGCAGTGCCCACATGATCTCATTATTGGACCAGCTCACTTGTATAGTTTATAACAAAAATACAGCTTTCCACTAAATTCAGTTCTTCCTGTCAAATTGATGCCCAACACTCTGAATTAAAAAAGAGCCCTGTGGTCGTTGTGCAATAGAATTTACAGACTTTCTTTCTTCCCAAGTTGCATTGTGCGTTGTACAATAGGTGATCTACTTTCTTGTTGCTGACAGCAGGAAACCCACTGTTGTCGCCTTTCACTATCTCTCTTCTGTTTTTCTTCAATTCTCTCATGTAAGTAAATAAGAAAAAAATCTTCCCTTTGTGCAATATATGTATATATGGATGCAGTATTTATTGACAAGCTACAAATGGTAATTTGACAATGATGGTGATAATGAAGATCAAAAACTGACATTTTATTATTGAAGGTCCATTGGTCTGTTTTTTTGTGAGATTTAAAAGTAAATATTCATAGTGTTCATATCAAGTTGTTATGTTTATGTGTACTCTAGCCAGGAAATACCGAGTTGAAAATGCAGATTAAGGCCAAGTTTATGCAACAGAACCATTCACTGTCTTTTTTTGCTGTTCTGATCCTACCAAACAACTTAAAAACACACAGTTCCTGGCAAGTGAGGGGTTCTGGCAGTAGATTTCCATCAGGGCCAATGGAGTCAAGGTTCCTCATGTGCCAGGTATGTCATAACAAATCGATTCAGATGAATGACTGGAACAGATGAACATGTGACAGGCAGTACTCATATGAGACAACAGTGAATATATGCTTCTTGGTGGAAAGTTGCATTCTGCATGCCTTCTGAGCAAAGCATTATCTCAGTGATATCTGTTGCAAATCCATAACACAATGATCCACTGAGATGGTACAGCCTTGTGTTCCATGCTGTTCACTCCTTACTTGAGCGAAGCCGTGGAGCCCGGCGGCACTTTCTGTCAGTAGACCCAGGAGACAGGGATCCACTGAGGTGTGGTATGTACTCGTTCTATGGCTTTCTCCAGGGCAGCAATTGTCTCTTCAATATCATTGTTGACAATAGTCAGATCAAAGAAGTGACCATAGGCCTGCCGAAGAAGATCTGATTCCTTTGCGAGACGCTCCAAGCTTCCATCATACTGAAATGTAATAACAAACACATAAGTGCAAATCACGTCATGGTGTTATGATCAGCAAACTGACAATCCTATTTAAGAGGTGCTATATGTAACAGTTGAACACAATATAAACTTTATATATATTTCATCCATTGTCTTCAAAGTACACTACATGTTTTGGTCTAACTGAGACCATCATCCAGGATACTAATACAAAGAAAGATAACTAGCAAATATGTATCAAGAGAAGGGGCCCTGTTTTTCAACTGCTGTGATGTACATCAGTTCAATATAATAATAGAATATGTGTGAATAACTCAAAATTTTGTAAAAATTATTATTCTTCCGGTTTCCATTTTCTTGAGGGAAGCAGATGTGTACTACATGGGAAGATTTTTTTATTGCTGCATAACCTCAAATTAGAATGCTTAGTATGTATCTTAAGTGGTTTTTACCCATCGTGGGCCAGGACTTATAAAATCTGCAACATAGGAGGCAAGTCATAGGTGAAACATGTGTTCCAGAGTATTGTGTTAACTGTGGAGGTATGGTATGTTATATAGCTGTACTTACTTAAACATAAATATAGTATGTTCCAAGGATAAATTAGAAGCTTGCAGTTTGGGGATTTTATTAATTTCTTGCACAATCTAATAATCTGTGCTTGCTAGTTATATACTTCCCTGCTAAAGGCAATCAGTGGACAGACAAAAAGAAACAAGAATGCTCTTTCCACATATGTTTTTCAGTAAATGTCAGTATCTCTCTTACATAAATATATGACATTACTTTCAAACTTCTATTACAACACTAAGGTCTTTTCTTGCAAAATTATAATTCAGTGACAAAAATACTTCAGAATGTTCAAGTATGTAGAAGTTACAATGGTTAAGAGGTCACTACACGAAACTTTTGTAATGTGTACCATTCTCAACTCAATTTGGTTACTGAAAAACACCAACCCAAATAGTGTAAGAAAGAGTGCCACTACAGACACATATAGCATCTAGCAATATGAAATGAGATGGCAATGGCATGGAACAAATAAACATTAAGAACTAGTAAACAAAGTTACTATTACACAAGTTATGAACTGAGTTTGGGACACAGAAATGAAACACAATTCATAACAAAACATTTCACATAACTTCAATTCAGTTCTTGTTACCAATCAAGGTGGACATTTATCAAAGAATCTGCATCAGCAACCTGGATGATTGCCACTGTACCATTTTATAATACTACACCAACAAATGCAACAATATTGTGTTTACACATTTACATTATATTAAAACATACTAAATTACATGCTGTAAAATCCTGACATCTTGTACTTCATGTTGAAGAAACTGGGAGGTAAATTGTTGGTTGCTCTGTGTAGACATGGGAGACATCAGGATTCTACAACATATAAATTAGTTATTTAAGGTCTTATACAAGATCATTTAATGTACACACTTCCTGATGATGATCCCACAGGTACCAAAACATGGAAGAGTTTCGAATGTTTTAACGTAATATTATTTTATATTACATATTATTATATTATTTTAAATCATTTACTACCAATGCATGGAATTAATAACACAAAATTGTTCCATTTATTTGCATTTCTTTCTGAGGAACGGAGTACAATGCCAAAGGATGAAGTATATTTCAATATGCAAAAGCTAGAAATTAGCAGGACAAAGGAAAAATGTAATGCAGCTGGGAGACATAGTACTGTATTTTGTTACCAAATTTGTCCATACATATTCATTATCAGCCTAATGTAACATGACCACTGAATAACTTAACTCAGGTGTGCTGCAAGGGAGCGCTTTGGGCCCACTACTGTTTCTAGTGTACGTAAACGATATTTGGAGGAATGTTGCCTTGAGTATTAGACTATTCGCTGATGACTGTACAACCTATAGGAAAATCACAAATTAGAATGACATAGAAAAGTTGCAGAGGATCTACATACCTTGGGGAATGGGCAGTAGAAAATGGGAAGAAAATAAATCCTGTTAAAAGTAAAGCAATAAGATTTATGAGAGCTCAGGCTAAAAATCCACTGGATTACTCCCTTTGTGCCCGAAAAATTCCGGAAGCAAGCAGTTGTAAATACTTGGGAATAATCTTATGAAGCGATTTAAACTGGGTGGACCAAGTAAATTACACGGTGCAAAAAGCCGGAAGGCACTTCACTTTGTAATGCAGGTTCTCAAAAAAGGAAATAGGAATGCAAAAAGTTTAGCCTACACGTCATTGGTATGTCCTATTCTTGAATATGGGTCAGCATGCTGGGATCCATGCAGAGAAGGACAGATAAAAGTGTTAGATGGAGTACAGAAGAAAGATGCTCAATTTACAAATCATATGAAGGATTCTGAATGGGAAACCTCGACTCAGGGTAGGATGATAGTACGCTTATGCGCACTATTTAAAGCGTACTCTTGGGAACGGGCTTGGAAAGCTGTACGCAACAGGTTGCGAAGGCCTTACTATTTGAGTAGGTTTGATCATGTTCGGAAAAATAGGGACAGGAAGCAAAGAACAGATATCGGGAAGTATTCCTTTGTAAATAGGACCATTAAAAACTGGAACCAACTACCTGTAGAAGCGTTTGGGACTTTCCCTTGCAAAACCAAAATTTTTAGAAACAGAGCTAGGAAAGCAATTATAAACGGGGTGAAATGAAAGGAATAGAAGTGTGGTGAAAATCATCTAAAAGTGCAGTGAAGTAAGGTGAATTGTAGTGATGTGAGGTGAAATGGAGTGGCAGGAAATTTAAATGGTGTTAAGCCAAATGAGAGGGTAGTGAAGTGTAGCTGGGTGTAGTGGAAGTCTTAGTAACAGGGTGTCTAACATTATTGGAGGATATGTAGATCACATGAAGTTTGCTGCTTTTACGGCTTTTTCATTTATCGTATTCATGTTCTTTTGGTTCTTTTTTTTAATCATTGTGTATATGGCTGTATGTTTTGTATACTTTTGTTTAATTCTGTAAGTTATGTATTCTTATTGTTATATTTATGTATTCTAATTTTTATACATGCTCTGTTCTGTATATTCTGTTTTCATTGTGCCAACTGGCATTCTTCAACTACCCTGACTGAGGTTTTTCTGTGCTTTTTCCTCAGTTGTAAGGAAAATGCCAGGGTATAACCTGCAAAGATGGGGCATGGCCCACACTCTTCCCAATTAGTTAATTTTGTTGTTCTATGTATTGCTTGTGTCAATTGTGTTGTTCTATGTATTGTTTGCGTGTAAATGTGTACTGTACTACTGCCACTGGGTGTCAACCCAATTTCAGTTTAAAAAAAATATCATATCATACATAGATGTGTTAAGGTTTCTAAAATATATCAACCTTGTTTAATCCATGACATAGTCTCCCATCCCCATGCACAGGGCAGACCAACTCCTACTGTTCACAGTTACATAACACATTACATAACAGTCACTGTTTGAATGTAAGTGTAAGTACAATGCACATGGAATTATATTCTGGGGAATTATATTCTGTGACTATATGAACCTGAATTAATTAAATGGATATCAGGTACAAAGAATCCAACTTCCTATACATAAATATATACATTGACTTGTTCAAAATAAGTTCATGGATCTCAGATTATATGCCCCTACCGCCAAGTCAGTTCTGCTGGAATTTGACCAGCTTTACTTTGCATCTACAGAACAATTAAAAAAGAGAGAAAGAAGCTGTTTAAAGATAAATTCAAAGCTTTTCCATTCACTAGCCTGGATTTTTATGTGTATCATGGATGACAAGGTGATTGGGTTTGTTGAGCCTAGTCAATAAAAACAGGTCAGAAATTCTGTTGTTATAAATGGATGAAACCAACCACGTGGTGCAATGCTCTTACATCTGCTAGGTTCTGCAGAACTGGTGCAGCAATAAACACAACATAGGGTGCAAACTCTGCTGTCCGTAACACTTTGAGTGCCTGCGGTTCCACATCCAATATGGCCATCCGTCCCTCCTGATGAATCTTCCTGATTGTCTCAAGTTTTGTGCCATACATTGCCTCTTCATGAGTTCCTGTCCAGGAGATGCAAGGTAATGAGATTCACATTTTGAAATATACTATATTAAAAAATTTTTAATTTCTGTCCTTTAAAATCAAATGACAGACTAGGTCTAACATACAATTCTGCAAGTGGAAGAAAACAACCGTCTATTGAAATTGTGGGAAAAATACTGATGGATTATCCCCTTCCACAGCTCCCTCAATCTGCCATTCTTCCTTATGTGTACCTCCAGTCATCCAGCCATTCTTTACACGTGAATGGTGGAAGTGTTGACCACATCATAACATTCACTAATGACAAGCTATTATATTGGCTGATGTAAGCCCCAGATGGTGTGGAGGGGAATACTACAGTAGGCAGAAACAAAGAGTCTTGAATTACAGAACAACTATCAATTATTGTCAACACCACTAATTCTATTGTATCATACAGATATGTGGCCACCTGTCTCAACCAGCCACATGGTCATCCTCAGGCCATTTAAATAAACAGAACATTAAAAAAATCAACATTATAATTCCTTATGGGGTCAGAGTGAGCCTCAGGATGACTAGGTGTCAAGTTTAGACATCCATAGAATATAACAGAATTAGTTGTGTTGATGGTAACTAATTACTATTCTGTAACTTATGCAAAAGAACAGGATGTCCAAGGTTAAAAAGAAGGCCTGAGTGTCGTCTTTCCCAGCATCAATGGGATTTCCTTTCACAGCATTTCTGTAGCATTAGGTCTACATTATCATGTACTGGATACATTGCATTGAAAATTACATACCATATTCCAAATATTCATTTGCTGCAATATCAGCCATCATTTCATCATGTGAAACAAAATAGTAATTCCTTCCATTCTCTTCATCATTTCGTGGTGGTCTCGTTGTATCTGGAAAAGGGTTCACTAAAACTGTGGAAAACTGCTAAGAAAATTTAGGACAAGATTAAAAATGTTGCCGTAGGTAAGTGAAACATATTAAAAAACTTCAAAATGCTCACATATTGTTGTTCTTACAATTTTGTTTGAACTCAGGATCCAGAATTTTATCACAATAAAATGTCTAAAATGTTAATATTTTTTTCTACCTTTCTTTATTTTTTTGTTTCTTGAATTTCTCTCTCCCATATCTGTGGGTTGGTGTAAACAAATCTGCATTTGAGTGACAATGAACCGTTGGTTCATTTATCAGCATCCTCCTTTCTTTCAAAGCTGGATTTCTCCTGGATTTAATCAAAGCAATTTACCATGTCTCTAAAATAATGTTGAACCTAGCAGACTGTTGAAGGAAAATCAGTTTCACGCATTATTGCCATATGATGTCTACATTAAAACCCCAGACACTTAATAAAACAGCAATGTAAGAAAAACAGTAGTCATTAAAATGTAAATGCAGGTTGAAACTTCCATTCAACTAGATGAAATATGATTTATTTGTCAGTTCCAGAACCTTCCAAATTTCAACACAGCCTATGTGGAGGACTGCCACAGTACCTACTGTTTTCCTTGTAAGGTATTCAGTAATTTCAGTTAACACTTTATGTTGTAATTGTCCACACCACTCATTACATTCAAAGCATAAATTTTAGGTCATGTACTGGATGCAGTCTTTGGAAATTACCTTACAATAATGTCATAAAAATAAATTTAATTATCAGTTGTATATACTCGTAAAATATGTGATGCAATACTGAACAATATGTTTATAATTAGAAATCCAATATGTCCATCCAAACACAACAATTTACTTATTTATCATACAAACATCCTACAAAACTGTGGGCACTTTTCTTGTTGTTCTTGTAAATGGCCTAGCTAATTGTGTGACAGACAAAACTACTGTGTTTGTACTGGACATACTGCATGTCTGATTACTCAAAACATAACACAGATAAATTGTCTTAAAAAAATATGTTTATATTATGAAAGAAATATACACAATGCAGTGATAAAAAGCACATCCATTCTTAACTGCACACAAAGCAATAAAAGAAACCATATGTTGAGGGTATGCCTTTCTGTTCATTTGTCATGACAGATCAGTACCAAAAGAATAAGGTAGTTCATTTCTTTTTAATTTGATTTGGAAAACCTTCATTGAAAGTTTCCAGACGATTTAAATTCTCAGCCACATTAATAACAAATATTCTCTTTGCTTACGGCCCTAAATCAATAAGCTAGCTGCATGTAAGGTTAACAGAATGCAACGGGGAATTCAGCATACATTATGCAGTGCTCACTTCATAATTTTATTACTGTTTTGCAAAGTTCACGCATGATTTTTTTCTGCATAAGATCTGTGTACACTTACAGTCACCATCACAACTGTTTTAAAGTATTTAAATGTACTTACGTGGGATTGGGTATGCATACTTGTCAGGATTCTTTGCTATCAGTGTGTTCTTTATGTGTCTTCTGCCAACTCCATGAGCTCCTAGGAGCACTAAGGTCTTCCTCTGGAATGCTGGATCAGACACTATTGATTACATAAACACAGTCAATCTTTCTTCACCTAACAGCTGAGTGTTAAACAACAAGAAGAATATATCAATTGGGGATTCCAGAGGATTTTATTTCCACCTTAGAGGGAGTTGGATAGTAACGCAATAATAGTGAGATGGGAATATTTCACATATTGGCTTCCGGGCATACACATGTATAAATCTCAATATTTCTGAGTGACAACACAACACAATACAACACACAGTCCCATACAGGTCCAATTTCAGACTTAAAAAAAAGTATCACAATTTTAAACATGGCATGCTCAAGTTTTCAGATTATACTTTAAAAAGTGAACAGTAAAAAAGGAAACACAAATACGGATGCCCCATCCCACTGTGTGAAGCACCCACAGTTTTGTAAACATATTTCATTGAACAAAACTACAATATTTTATAACAAAGTGGTTATAAGTAACCTTCTGCAACATCATTTGAAATAGGTAACTTTGTCCTTAAGCTATTGAAGCAATTGATTTAAATACACTTTATATACAACCCTTCAGACAACAGGCAATGACAAAACCTTCAATGAAGTTGGAGATTAAATTCTAACTTCGCCCAAAAAGGAGGAGTTTTAAATTTATAATGCGCTCATGCATACACTGCACCAAGGCTGGTGACAGGTGAGGAATTAAAGGTCCTTACAATGCACAGAGGCTGGGGTTGAAGGGTTAATGTAATAACTGAGCCCTACTGCATGAAACAACAGCATGATACAAGAATATTTCAAATGCAAAACTATTTCATTCACATGCAACTTAATATGAATATGTATACTGCACTGTGAGGGATATTCTGTTTAAAATAGGACCATATCTCTCAAGTAAAGAAACATTGTGTCAGCAAATAAGGACTTTCTTCTTACCCCAACCTTACAGATAAACTAAAGCTCTTCTATTCTGATATATTAGATTTTCAGAGCAATAAAGCTGCATACTGCAGTCTTGTTGGTTATGACAACATGTAGCCTGGTACGTGTGTGCTGAATTTCAGAGCCATATAAACCTACCATCTCATACCCTGACGACACAGCAACACACTCCTCTGAAACACTTGTACCAACTTACCAGACTACAAGGTATCATAGTATACCAAGGCCCAATATAATGTATGTGAGCAGCCTAGGTTTTTCCTACATGATGAGAGTTTATTGCCATTTTAATGGCTGAAATTTGCAGTATTCATTAGCATTCATTTTGAAACTGCATTTCTGTAAATAATGTGAACATTATTAACATATGAACAACATTATTTCACGAAAAATATGATTCATAGTTCAGAGATTTCTTGTTCACAGAACAATATTAGTAAACCTCCTAGAAAATCAGAAAAGCTACAGTGACAATTTGAAAGGTTTTTGCTTATTCATAATTCTTGTCAGCTCATTCATACATATTATGATTTCAGCGTCATTAAAAATACCTTGTGACTACTGCAGACTACACTAACTGTAAATGCAGCAAATTTTAGTATGGCTTTACTTGTTTCGGTCACCAAATGTATGGCCTATGAATTTTCATTCAGAGTATTCTGCATAAGGCATCCAAACGTCAGAATGTTACTGTATGAGTCATTTTGAGTAAAAACTGCCATATCACCATATGCACAATTAGAAACCATAACGCTGCTATAAGCACTTTAATTTACATACGTGGCTGTAAACAAAACTTTATGTTAACATATATCTTGACACACTGTAAAAGTAATAACAAAGTTATGTGTCCCATAACATTACAAAAGAGAGATATCCATTAATTCTGAACCTACTGTACAACAGGAGCATGATAAAACCACAGACTAAAGACAGCAATTAATTCTTGCCCTACTGCAAGTACAACATCAGAAGAAAATTGTGTCAGAACCACAAAAGAAAGACATTAATTTTTAAATATGTTACAGAGCTAATTGTGTTAGTAAACACAGTTATATTACAACATGGAAGAAAAACATTAATCATGATTGGGTAAAATCAAAGAATGTCAATTTTCAGTTACATTACACTGATGATTGTTCAAAAGAACCTCCACCATTCTGTGTGTCTCAAAGATAACTAGGTGCCTTTCTGATAGTTTCACCACTTCCCTTATTTGGTCTGTAGACACCAAGAATCACTGCAAGAGTTCTTTCCTCACCTGTGATTTTGGCTGGTAGACCATCTCCTTCATGCGCCACACAAGACACAGTCAAGGGACATGAGACCTGGTGACCTCACTAACTAGATATGGACCAAAATTGGTACAAGGAATGAAGCAGTAGTGTTTGCCAGAATGAAAGAATGTAAGAATGAAAGTTGCATATACAAACTGATACCGTACATTATCTTGAAACATTAAAATGTTTACAGTGAAGTTACAATTGATAATAAGGCATATCTTGATACAGCATTTTTTTACTGTAAATGACCACCTACAAAATTTTATCCAACATCCTGCTCTTAAGGTTAATTCCATATGCGAAGGAAATTATCGGGGATCATCAATGTGGCTTTCGAGGCAACAGGTCGGCTATTGATCATATATTCTGCATTAAACAAATGCTTGAGAAAAAATGGGAATACAATGAAGAAGTTCATCAGCTCTTTATAGACTTCAAGAAAGCTTATGATTCAGTTAGGAGAGAGCTCTTATGTAAGATTCTCCTTGATTTTGGTATCCCTAAGAAACTTGTAAGGTTAATTAAGATGAGTCTGACTGAAACATATAGCAGAGTCCAGGTAGGCGAGAATGTGTCTGACAGGTTCCCTACTAGGAATGGTTTGAAACAAGGAGATGCTCTATCACCACTGTTTTTCAACTTTGCTTTAGAGTACGCCATTAGGAGGGTTCATGTAAACCAGGAAGGCTTGAAACTAAACGGTATACTTCAGCTTCTGGCTTATGTCAATGATGTTAATATATTGGGAAGAAGTATACATATGCTAAAGGAGAATGCAGAAGCTTTAGTAGCTGCTACTAGGGAGATTGGACTGGAAATAAGTGCAGATAAAACTAAGTACATGGTCATGTCTCGAGAACAGAATGCAGGACGAAATCAGTGTGTGAGGATTAATAACAGTACCTTCCAGAGGGTGGAAGAGTTTAAATACTTGGGAACAACTATAACACATCAAAATTCTATTCCGGAAGAAATTAAGAGCAGATTGAGGTCAGGAAATGCTTGCTATCATTCGGTGCAGAATCTTTTGTCTTCTAGGTTGTTATCTAAAAATTTAAAGAATAAGATATATAGAACTATAATTTTGCCAGTTGTTTTGTATGGGTGTGAAACTTGGTCGCTGACATTGAGGGAGGAAAGGAAGCTGAGGGTGTTTGAGAATACGGTGTTGGGGAGAATATTTGGACCTAGGAGGGACGAGGTAACGGGGGAATTGAGGAGATTGCATAACAAGGAGCTAAATGATTTGTGTACTCCTCACCCAATATTGTGCGGGTGATAAAATCTAGAAGAATGAGATGGGCTGGGCATGTGGCGTGTACGGGTGAGGAGAGGGGGGCGTATAGGGTCTTGATGGGGAAACTGGAGGGAAAGAGACCACTGGGGAGACCTAGGCGTAGATGGGTGGATAATATTAGGAATGATCTCCAGGAGGTGGGATGTGGGTATATGAACTGGATTGGGCTGGCCCAGGATAGGGATGGGTGGCGGAGGCTTGTGAGTGTGGTAATGAACCTTCGGGTTCCATGAAATGTGGGGAATTTCTTGACTAGCTGCAAACCAGTTAGCTTCTCAAGAACGACTCTGCACCATGGAGTAGGTACATAAATGACTCATATCATAACATCCTGAAGTCTGGCATACTTTATGCAGAACATCCTGTGTAAACTCACGTGTAAAGTACCAATTGTAATTTTTATGAAACGGTTCATCACACAGCGTACAAGTACCCTGTGTTTAAGTACCTTAAAAACTACCAATTGCAGACGGGTGTGTTAATCCAAGAGGCTATAATCTATCAAACTGTTCTACTTTCATATGGAACTAACGTTTTATTTGTAAAATTTTCAGTTCTATATTGTAAATAGCACTAAGGATATATAAACAATCTTTAAGTCATACACATTGCATAAAAATGAAAGAGTAAAATTATGCAGTAAACTTACATGGTAGTTTGACAACTTCTTCATATGTAACTAAATCTAACTGGTCAAAAACTGCATTGTGTTTTGCCAAGTATTTATCCTTGTATTGTTTCTTCTTGCGTCCGAAGATTGAGCAATTTACTGAAAGCAAATTAAATTATACAGCAATAAGTAACATATCATTGATGGTCAATATAACATACACAATTCTGGATTCAAAAATTTTGCTCCTAAAAACTTCCAATACAACTAAATAATGAAGTTTGGAGGATTCATTATATGCTACCCTGTTAGGCCAATTTGAGAAGAATTTGCCTATTATTTACAAATCTCTCTCTCTCTCTCACACACACACACACCAAGGCACAGTAAATGGAAAGGACACAGTTCAATTTACTTAAACCATACTTCACATATGACTAGTCAGTTGCTAAAGGTGGATTTCTACTGAAGATATCTTGCCCATTACCTCTGAACTTTCCCTTATCCTGCCGCAATTTCCTGCCATTTGTTGTATACACTTTATTTGTTTAAAAGCAAGCATTAAACAAGTATACTCAATAACCACACAGTTTGATTCACAATATGAATTATATTTTGAAATCTACAATATGAACACATCTGTAAATGTAGGTTAAAATTACATTAATTAAACAAATAATACTACATTTGCTGTTACTTGGAGTGCATAAAATAATCTCAACATAAAGATGAAATAAAAGGGTAAGTTACAGAAATTCCTACAGCTATTAGAAAAAACTATAGATAAGACTAAACATACAAAGTAAACTTCATTTGCATTACTGTGGTGACTATAAAGTCTGGCACCCTCTTAGGTTTTTCCTTTCAGTCTAGCCAAACTCCTGACCATAAATTAACCTTTTGGCACCGGAATTATTTTTTTAATTTTAGCACGTCCTGTATATAAAATGTGAATAATACAGGAACCAAATACATTAGAATTGTGAAACAAACTGCATTTTGAAGAGAAAAAACGGAGAATATATACCATGTTTAAAATATTCAGTACCTATATTTGTTGAATAAATATATAAAATGAAATTTTAGAGGTTAGCGGTGTGGTATGACCACTATAGTTGACATTTGGCGTCAAAAGGTTAATATTCAACTAATGACCACGTTTTGTAATAAATCTGTTGGCTATTTTGGCCCACTGCATGACAAAATAAAAAAGTAACAAGTTCCAGTAAACAAGTTAAAAACAAAGATTTTAGAGAAGAGCCATGAATTACACATATACTTCTCTGTAATTAAACACTGTTTTCTCCAGCAACAAATTGCCATTTAACTATGTGTCCTACACCTCACAGCCAGTGTACTGTACACTACTTCTCTACAAGAATTATCAGAACTAACTGCAACACCATAAAATGCCATGTGCTTTAGATTCCCTGCTCAAGCTGTGAAGCTTTTGACTTGCATTCAGAAGGCATTCAGTTAAAACCATGGCTAGCAAACCAACAGACTTGACTAAGGTCTTATGCAGTTTTCTTCTGTACTCTGAGATACAAAGAGCATCATTAAATAAACCATAACCAATTATCTGATCATGCTAATAATACCTGGCAAAGAGTAAAAAGTGTAAAGATCCTCATTATGTTCAGAAGTTAATAACCACACTCCACACTCCTTCACATTTACCGACATAATCACTGCACTCTTAAACAGAAAGCTGGTAAAGTTGGGATCAATTAGCTTATTTTATTTGTACAGGTGATTTATTAATTAATGTATTACTCAAATGCACCCCATTATTACACAACTTCTATATAAACAAACAATGTGCATTGTACAACATATTAATGTGAATTGAATACTACAGTTTAATACCTGAATAACTGCAAAACAATTATGTTTAACGGAAGGGATTAGGGCAATAGCAGGCCAAGTAATAAAAACTAAATATAATTTCACTTCCTTACTTCAGGACTAGCAAGTGCCAGTCAGAGATGAAGCCCACAACTTACAAACTGAGGACATGACAATGTGCTGCCTGATCAAGGCTATCACATACCTCATGGGGCAGTGGGAGTTGAGTACACAACAACAGGGAAGCAATAATTAGCATAAGAAAACCAATGATACTTCAGTGGCTGGACTGCTCCAGTGCCACTTTACCTACAATAAATCTCATGTAACATCACCTCAAACTGAACAATGTGTGGTTGAAAGTCAATATCTAATTATGTGAGCTATGGCAAGAACCAAATCACTTTTCAAGATAAATAAAATGACTTTATTTTATATATGGTTTTCATAACATTCTACAAAACCAATAAACAAGACTCAGAGTATCTATGCACTTAAGGAAACAAAAGTTGTTTGTTGAACTGGTGAACTTGCCTACTAGTGCACTACTCCTTCAGCTACCCTTCCCCCCCAAAAAAACCAGTTTCCTTCGTATGAAAGTCAAAAAACCAACAGAGTCAACAACAGAGAATGAAGATACAGAGAAGCTCAGACTTAAAAATCAAGTTCCAGCAGATCACAACATAAGCAACATTCAAATAGTTAAACGTATCCAGTCTCAATTATAGTCAGGATGTGTAAAGCATTCATTTATTAAGATATTATGCTTACTGTTGTTTGAGATTGTCAGTTTAATGTCAGAAAAAACTAAAATATAAAATTTCAGGTTTACTGGTCATAAATCTAACATAAAGTTAAGTGTACCACTGATGATCTGTAACACAACAGGGGAGGTAAGCTACTTGGCTTTTACCACTTTAATTTGCTACACAACATGAAAGAACTGAAGACTTCTATGAAGAATAACAAAAAGAAGCAACATATAAAATTTATTTTACAACATTTAAAATGTTGATTTCCAATGCTTATTAATTTAGAATCATACAACAAGATACGTCTGCTAAACACTGTCTTGAACAACCCTGTAATATAACAACATGCACTGATTTTGGCTATCATTCACACCAGCACCTACACGACACATTCAGTACCACTGAATTTTAAACATTACATGAGCCATGCATCAGTGGTGTTTAGTGCTGTCGAAGAGTTATGAAAAAGACAGCTGAAGTCTCAAATGCCTTGAGACTCGTACACAAAGTTAACTGTGCACCAAAAGCAGCTAGCAGAAACATTAACCCATGCAGTTCTAGTCAAAATGAGTCTTACATAAAAAATACAGTTAGCTTCATGTTTATTTATAGCTGGCAACAGGGGGACAGTAGACTCAATAAACAACATTCTATGTACTGGAAATTAGTGAAATATTTATCTGGACATGAGCAAACCTTTCCTGTTTACAACACATGCTGGCCATCTGCTCCACATTTCACAGCACAGTCCCAAAAAGAGATGAGAAGTTGGCATCCCACATAATTGGACCCCTACCATCCCAACATAAATTCATCTGTATACTTCTTACACAGACATTTGCTCATTTTACAACAGTACAACATTCTTCAACTGAGGTAATACATTGAGACTAAGAATGATCCCCAACAGTTACTTGATTATCCACCAATGATGCCTTCCGCATTAAACCTGACCTAGTATAATGACATAGGAAAAATGATAACAATACAGAATCAAGACACCAAGTGAACTTAAGGGTGATCAATCCAACTCTGTGGTCTTTTGATTTTAACAGAAAAGCTCACTACAGATAGAAGACAAAGCACTTAGCAGAATCAGGACATGTACATGAAAAGTTAATTTTAAAATTTCAGGTATCATCTGCTTCTCACATCCTTGTTTCTCAGTCACTCCTACAATATTAATACACTGCCTATGTAACTATAGAAAAGAAGTTGTATCAAGTGTACAAATAAAGGACAACACTTCCAGAATTCAATGCATGGATCATAAAGGAGATTTGTTGAGCACCATCTAATCAAGACAGCCATGCATAATTTTTGAGAAGCAATACCAAACTGTCCTCAATTCACTGCATCCACCTGAAACTATCTGCCACTATGAAGATGGAGGTCAGACATTCCTCCAAAAATTCAGAACAAATGTATGATCCCATATGGTGCAACTGTCCAGAAGAACACCTGTCATGAAAGCCTGAACACTCACATTAACAAACTGCATTCACAAATGTTCCTCTTTAAACAAAAATTTACTATATAACAATTTCAGAAAAACTGCATATGAATTGATTTCTGTATATTCATACATACATACATACATATGAGGCTTAACTTTCATTAATCCTTAAAGCACACTGGCACGGTATTTATATCCTGTGCCAGTGTGCTCTAAGGATGTTGTAAGAATAAATATGATTGAAAACAATCAATAATCATACAATAAACCAGTTTCACATGAGCAAAATTACAGTCAAAATCTCACACATAAAAATGATACAATATAAAAAAACAGTAAAAATCTGGTACAAAACACTAATAGAAATCATAATCAATTATTAAAAAATTAAAAACCCCAACTGGGCCTCATATGCAATATAATATTAAGAGTTCATATATTCTTCAATTTGAGTAGAAAGCTTTGTCAAATAAATACTATTTCAAATTTGATATAAGCATTTATTCCTCAGAACCTACTCAGCAATATATTTAGGTATTTTATTGAAGAATTTTATGCTATCATAGATGTCAGAACTAGTGATCCTCCATTAACATTCAACAGCGATAAATTACATTTAATACAGTTCATTTTCTGCTAAAATATGGGACAGAAGATACAGGCCTTGTTCCAGTTTCCATTACTGGTTAGGACACAAGAGAAGCTGCATCAAATAGCCCTCCCAAAATTGACTGAGCAGAGCTGAAATGTGATATGTTCAACGAAATACAAAATTCTGAAATTAAAAAAAAAAAAAAAAAAAAAATAAACAAGAAAAGGTTCTTTAAAAATTTTAAAAAAACAAAAAAAAAAACCAATAAACAACAACCAAACCACCCATTATTTTTTT
>Ga0123354_10002882_pt1 | contig 23311 bp, 8 predicted proteins | sample TergutLab28metaG_2_FD_97872 | JGI IMG/M metagenome (GOLD analysis project Ga0123354, IMG submission 97872) | Labiotermes labralis P4 segment gut microbial communities from Petit-Saut dam, French Guiana - Lab288 P4 | ecosystem: Host-associated > Arthropoda: Insects > Digestive system > Gut ... | reverse complement strand
CCCCCCGCGAATCGCCAAAATTTTTGGAGGGGTTTTAAAACTGATTCCAAACCCCCCCCCCCCCCCCCCCACACACACACACACACACACACACACGCTTGTCAGAATATGTCAACACCCACTTCAACAATTAACTTACGAGGCTTCTTTACGTCAAATATACATCAGGATGGGATACAAAATATATTCCCCGCAAAGAAGGTGTAATATATTAACGGTTGTGATTAATGGTGGGCGAAAAGTGTAACAAAAAGGAGCTTTTATGTTAATGAAACATTGCAGCAGTCGGTACAAGAAAGCGGGTGGAAGAGTCTGAGCTGTAATGTAGGCGCGTGTGTTTGTTTTAGTTCGAGCAGCAACATTTCCAAGAGACTTACTGGTAGAAGTCACATTAAAAACATTGTGTAGGGGTTAAGCTTAACTTTCTGTGGATCTAAAAATATCATTATCATTATCATTGTCGTCACAATTATCATCATTATCGACAGCAGCGGCAGTAGCTGCTGCAGCAGATAATCTGACTTACCACAGGTCCACAGCCTCTTCCAAAGATAGTTTTCCACAGAGTGGGCCAGATCAATAGAGTCCATGCTTCTCCATTCCATTTCCTAAACACCCATCTTAATATTATCTTCGCATCTACGCCTGGGTCTTCTAAGTGGTCTCTTTTACTCAGGTTTCTCCACCAAAACCCTGTATGCATCTCTCTTCCCCATACATGCTACATGCACCGCTCATCTCATTCTTCTCGATTTCATCATCCGAATAATATTTTGTGAGCAGTACAGATCATTAAGTTCCTCGTTATGCAATTTTATCCACTCCCCTGTACCTCGTCCTCCTTAAGCCCAAACATTCTCCTTAACACCCTATTCTCAAACACCCTCAGCCTACGTTCCTCCATTAATGTGAGCGACCAAGTTCTTCACCCATAAAAACAATGGGCCAATTTATAGTTATGTATAGCTTAATATTTATATTTTGGGTAGCAAACTGGAAGAAAAAGATTCTGCGCCGAATAACAGCAAGCATTCCCTCACTTCAGTCTGCTCTTAATTTCTCCAAGAATAGAAATTTGATTCGTTATAGTTTTTTCCTAATATTCGAAATGTCCCATCCTTTCAAAGGTACTGTTATCAATATATTGTGACTTAGTCTCGAATTCTGATCTAGAGACATGGCCATGTACTTAGTTTTATCAGCATTTACTTCTAGTCCATTCTCCTTACTAGCGACTACTAAAGCTTCTGCGATTTTCTTTCTATTATGTAAGCTTCTGCTCACTATATTAACATTATGAACATAAACTATACATTCATATGTACTATTTAATTCAAGCCATCTTGGTTTACCTGAACCCTCCTAATGGCATTCTGAAAAGCAATGTTGAAAAGCAATGGCGATAAAGCATCTCCTTTTATTAAACCATTCTTAATAGAAAACCTCAAAAAAAGGGTCTGCTACATATATTTATTTAGCTAGATATTTATTTAATCACTTTGTTAATTTTCTGTACAGAATTTTATTTAAGAAGCTACACACTATAATTTAAAATATTTCACTTTATCGGTATAAAAATATCACTGATTTCCGAGTCCAATTTAGAGTTGCACTACAGTGAGAACACGCTTCCCGAGCGGCTATAATTCTTTCCAGTGACCAAAAAATTTCCCAACTTTCGTAAAGGCCAAAAATAATTACAGTTTTCAAAACAGCACGCCACAGGCTCCTATTCCAGTCTACGACACGAAGTCCGTATCGCCCACACTTACCTGCATGCACTGCAATGTTTTAATTCTCTGTCATGTTGTTTCTCTTCTAAGGTTGAACAACCGAAATATTTATGCGTTTCTCAAAGCTCCCAACAGTGTTACAGCCTCTGACTCTCAGCATATTTGATTTTATCACTCTAATAATACATCCATGTCTAGCAAAGTGTGAAACTTTTCGGAACAGGCCAGAGGTCTTTGAAAGGTTGCGCCGAAATAGAGTGCTTCTCTGTCAATACTGGCCATGAAGTTTGTGGTCGACAGTTCAAATAGCTATTATGAATTAAATACAAATATTACCATTTACGCACAACGTAAAACTAATAAACACTTAAGAAAACCAAAGGTGAAATGTCAAAAAAAAAAAGGCGCGATCGGAGAAGCTAGCAGTCACGGGTTCGATCTACCTGCCGCCACAACCGCTCTATCAACGACGATTTTTATGTAGGAGGTGTTTCCGACAACGTGTTGCCTATTGCAAATTTCCCCCTTGTACCCTTCCCCTAACAACCCTGAAAGTCTGTAATAAACTTTTGTTATATCGTACAAGTTTTGATATTGTACATACACTTCCTCAAAATGTTAAACAAATATGACGTACAAATGAAAACAAACTCTTCCCCATTTACTTAACGTGTCTGCCTACTGAATTTTCTTGTGCACTAATAATATTACTAACCCATATATTGTTTGAGAAGGGCAAGAACTGAAATTATCCTGCATGAATATTGCACTGACATCGAATCATGCCAAAAATTCACACCTACTAACATTCGATTGTAACATCAATTTCCTTGCAAGTCGTAACTTTTATTTCCCCTGAGTAAACCCCTTACTATTAACGCATAACAGTCTTACATTTTGCCACATTGCATGGATTGTGTAGCTCATTGCATGTCATTAAACGAAGCTAAACGTTCTTGAAGACGTGTCGCATCAGGTACATCAGATACTCGAGAGGGTGTCTGCTTTTATATTATATTAATGTAAGTTATCGTGCTTACAGATCCCAATATTTGACACTGCATCTAATAATTTATATGCAGTTAACATCCTTATATTTTATATTTATAAGAATAATTTTAATATTATCCTTCTAACTTTCCCGAGTGTCCCTCCTGGCTTTGCGAATTTATATATATATATATATATATATATATATATATAGCTTTAAAAAGGCCTTAAATTTGTGAGTCCTAAACCCATAAGTTCTAACCATATCGTTGTTTAAGCCATTACGTAATAAAAATGCGTGGAGAATCCAATGAGCTTTGCATAAATACACCTAAATATGAACTTATAATAATAATTGAAACTGTTGGAGAGGGAGTGACATTTTTGCGAACTATTCTGGGCATTAACTTGCTCTCTTGTACATCGAACCATTTTTGCTGTGTATTTGAATAAATTCATTGCCATGAAACCGTCATATTCGCCGCCATTAGCACAGCAAAGTCAGCACTGAACAGTCCAATTCGTGCCACAAGCACACAATTCCCAGAATACAACGGAATATTAAAATATTCGTGATTTAACATAATTAAAGTAAGAGTTCGGAAAAGTTTCCAAACTTACGTGTAAATAATAGTTACGTCTTTGGCATTTCTTTTGCTGTCTGTATGTATACGTTATACTACTGCCTCAGTAGGAATTAATTCCTGAGTGTGGGCATAGGAAGGCAAATAAAGTATCTAAGTGCCTTACAGAAGTGTCAGATGTAGTCAAGGTTCTGTCATGCGATAATGCTGCGTAAAAATAATCGTTAAATCATGGTGAAATTTTGAGTCAGTTTTGGAATTCATAAAAGATAATTGTGGCACCACCGTAGCGAATTATTTCTACATCATATTTATACAATTTATTATTATTTTTATTATTATTATTATACTGAATTTATATTAGTCACTTTGTATGTTAATAAATGCCCAATGAATTCAGCTGAATTGAATTATTTCCTAAATGCGCGACGACTATAAATTTGGTACTACTGTCTGTGTTATGTACAAAACCAATTCTTTGTCTGCATTAGATTTTACATTAACAGTTGAATCTTAGTCGTTTATGGACTAAAGTGTATTCTCAGGGTTGCATCCTGCACAAAATTTTAGTCTTAAGTTAAGTGAAGGGTTTGTTGTTATGTTGCCATATGTTTTGTTGGTTTTTTGTATTTTTTGTGTGTGTTTTTTCATGTATGCGTGTATGTATGTATGTATGTTTGTATGCATGTATGTATGTATGTATGTATGTATGTATGTATGTGTGTGTGTATGTGTGTGTGTATGTGTGTACGCAGGTAGGTAGGTAGGTAGTATAATCGATATAGTGTGTAAGACTTTTTTTAAGAGACAAAATGGTACATTTAAAGCCTAGGTCAGAACTGTTTAAAAAATTTGCTGGTTTGGTTTATGATGGGGGAGAAATTGAAGAGTGTCAGTATTACAGTTTACGGGGGAAGAGAGTTTTATGGCAGGTTTAGCAATCTAACAATTTCGACTTTGTCAGAATCAAATGCATGGGGTAAGAAAAGTTGGAAAAAGAAAAGAATAGAAGACTGACTTTGAAAACCTTAACAGCTTTTGGGACTTTTTAAATAGTGTGGGGAAGATTTACAACGTTAGGCACGCTTGAACTGTAAAGAAATTAGTGAGACGCGTGAAGGAGTTCACTCGGGCGACAACAGTGGAAGAATGTTACATAAATAGAAGCCAGTGGGGTTAACGTATTCAAAATTCTGACTTTTTGACCTATTAGGGAGCAGCGAAATTTAACATTCGACCAATTAGGCACAGTAAGAAATTTTAAGAAGGGATGAACTTAAAACTTGCGCGTTTTAGGAAACTTAACGAAAAGAAGTCTGTTCTGCAACTCGGAAGTGACAAGTTGTCCTCGCGTACCAAAGCTAACAGCGAATACCTTTCAAGGGCGCGTTCATATGCAGCGATCTGTAAATGTTAACATCAGTAACTAAATAAACAACATCAATAGTGACAACTGTTAATAATATCACTGCCCGCCACTTAGACCACTTAGATTCCTTGAGAAAAAGACATGCCTACCGATTGAATAGCCGGGTTGGTTGTAGTACGTAGGTAGGTGCGTGGGTGCGTGGGAAGGTGGGTATGTAGGTTGTTATGCATGCACGCGTACACGTACTTTCGTACTTATGTACGTATGTAATAGACATAAATGTATGCCTATGTATGTATTATATCTGTGTATTAGTGCTGATTTTGTAACTGGCCGTTAAGCTGGTGAGTCAGCGCGTAACTAAACAAGAATAAAAAAGTAATACTAATCACCACCATCACCACCACCACCACAATCATCATCATCATCATCATCTCATCACGTTTGGAGTCGTATCTGCTGCTGCTTTGGTGATGGTGGTAGTTGTAGTAGAAGTAGTAATTAGTAGTAGTAGTAGTGGTAGAAGTAGCAGTAATTAGTAGTAATAGTGGTGGTAGTATTAGTACCAGTAATTAGTACTAACAGAAGTAGGGGGCTTGTATTAGTAGTATTAATATTAGTAATAGTAGTAATAGTAGTAGTAGTAGTTGTTATTGTTATCGAAGTCGTCATCTTCGTTGTTGCACTTTCCTTTCAAACAATACACAGTGAACCGACGCCAGGAATGCGCAGTAGAACTTACTTCTTCCTCTATACACTTTTTATATCTCCGAAACTAACGTAACGGGAGTCCAATAATATTTCATATCTGGGATACCACCGAATCGTATGATTGAAAAGATAGGTCTTCCATTTTGTACTCGGCAAACCCCACGTTTAAACCCTGATATATGCTTCTTTTATGGTTTCAATGGCCTGCCTCAGTTTCGCTGTTCCTCTTCCTTCCATATTCTTTCCAGTTAGCTCACACTATTCATCCTTCCATTCAGAGGTGTATAGACTGAGCTACTGAAAACGTAGTTCTCTAAAACATAAATAAATACATTTCATACAATGCGGCGGCTTAAGTGGACAACCACGAACAACTCGTTATGTGCAGGTTCGTAATGACAACTTCCAAATCACCACTCCGCTAAACACGCATATTACCAGCTCTTTCTGGCAAAAGTGGGGATTAAAGTACCGACGGAGTTTATGTAATGTATTGTTGTCATCCTCCAGTTCCAGTCTCAAGTATTATCAAAAACCCATATTCCTGCATAATAAACACGTAATCATTAAAGTATATTTTCCTGTACTCTAATCAGATATATGCAGCAAATAAACAATTATCTTCTCTCATCGACATACAGACCAAGACGATTTGACAAAGAAAAATATAACGTACAATTCTGTCAAGAAACTTCATTTCATGTAGTACCGCAAGATGTAATTAATTCGTCTGACTTCGGTAGCTGATACGACGAATGTGTAGGAACTACTGACGATAACAACCTTCTTATTAAGCAAGAATGTGCCAGTTCAATGGCCACACATTCGTTTTAGATACGACAGTCGACTGGCTGCACCTACACTGCGCTCAGATCGAGTAATGATGTAACTTTTTCTACCACTTGATCAAGTTTCGAGGCACACTTACCGTGCTATCCAGCCACAAAATTAATGCATTTAACGCTTTCTAACAGTAAAGGAATAGATAAAAGTTGATTTAATAGTTGAATAAAGAGAGAGACCAACTTGATGTCACTTGCTTTTTATTTCATTATTTAATGCTCAACATGTTTCGGATGTTAATACATCCATCCTCGGGAGCTTGCGACTTATTTGTTGAGTTGTTTCATGGGTTGTATTGCTCTGGTTCGATGCGTGTTGGTGTTACGTTGTGGTTTGGCTGGGGTGGTGTGGTGTCCGGATGCAGGCTGAAACACGAGTGCAATGCGGCAGCATGCTGCCACATTGCCACATAACATACAACGAATTAGTTTTGTACTGAATTTTAATCGAAATATAACTTCAGCCAGGCTCTATGAAGGCTCCCTGATGATGGTTGTATGTAAAGACCGAAACATGTAGAAGAAACTCAAAGTGATTTTTTATGTAAATTTTAAAACTTTATCAAGTTTAATAAATAGTTCATTTGTTGGTGTATAAATTTTGTAGATATCAAAAATGCACGATACAACATTGAAAATTATCTCGAATGTAGTGTAGGAAGTATTATTTCGGGTACGTATGGTGATGAATAATGTGGTTTCTGGGTCATGACACCTTGTTCTAGTCCCAATTCCTACTCCTATCTTACACAAAAGGTATCTTTTGCATCCCGAGAAGACAAAGCTTGCTGCAGACTAGTAATGAGACAACCAAATTAGGAGCCGGAAAATTCTACCACTCTGAAGTTATCATGAGATTGTGCTGATTGGACTGCACCTGCTAACACTGAAAAGACCAAACGTTCCACTAACTATCCACACTGCATAACAAAATCCTCAAAATATTTAGCTTTACATACAAACTTACGATCGAAAATGACAACCGAACAGAGCTTTGGTGTTCAGATACTTCGCTGACGAAAATAAGATAGAATTTCAAGAAAAATCAGATACAGATATAAACTAAAAATAATTATTTTATGTTCTTGGTACGGTGAATTGTAATTCAATTACGTAATATCGACAATTTTTAAATTGAAGTTTTAATTCAACTTAAAATGAGTGCAGTATGTTGGTTAACATTACATAAATTAATTACTCTTATAATACTGGGTGCCATGGCAAGCAGGCGCACAGCATTTATTGAACCCTTTTCAAAATGATTTCCAATACAATTCCACCTGTACACCTTGTATACATGGAAAATAAAATCGCAGTAAAGTTTATAGAACTGAATACATGGCGCAAGGTATTTGGTATAAAATTTAAATTACGCATATGAACCGTAATTTAAAATTTGGTTTCCCCACATATAAATGATTCCTCCATTAGTAGGTACATAGAAAGCCAGTCACATTGCAAAGAAATGGTGGAATAAATACTCTCTTATCCAAATCCCTTTGTAATAACACATTAACTGTATTAAAATCCCCGAATATTTTAATATAATTTGCTACAAATCGGCTTCGAATAAAAATTTTTAAAGACAAATTTTTCCTTGACCTGATCTTTTACGTCATAGCTACTAAGCCAAAACTGTCCTAAATATGAATGTTTATGAATTGAAAATTTTTAAAAATACAACGTGGTAAAACAAACGAAGCTGCTACCGGGAAAGGAGTTGTATAAAATATTATCGAATCTGCAATACTGCTCGAAGCAAGGATATTTCTCATCAGCTTCATAAAAACATTGTTTTTAGCAAGTGTTTTAACCTGGAATGATAAGAATTAATATGGATAAAATTTCAAGTATGAGACATTGGTGCACGAATCTAAATGTTCTGTATTTCAGTCGCTGTCAATAAATACATAGTACTATGCTTGACTCGCGTAGGAGACAAGGTTTAGAAGATTAAAACGTATCTCCGTTTGCTACAGTGCAATCTGACCGCACGTTAATCTCTTGTCGACTGCATAATCCGCTAAGCAATTCTGCAGCTTTCGGAGGAGAAATGTTACTGCAGTACTCCTGTAGGAGAGAGAAGCTGAAATGAAACCCCCAGGCCCCATAAGAACCACACTGCAGGAACGGCTACAGAGTCCTTCAGCAAGTCGCGGTTACTTTGGGAAATATTCAGAATTCTGGGTGTGCACAATGCTGCGCGGTGCGTCCTTTTATCAGGGCAATATCACACGTGTAGAATGTTTGTTACAATTGTTGTCAGAAACTTTGTTCTGTCAACATCGAACGCGAAGATTAGAGTGCATAAAATTAAAAACGTTTCTGTTGTTTTGTATGGTTATGAAACTTGGTCTCAAAATACACCCAATAACAGGTAAGTGAGAAAACTACAAAATGACAGGTTTTCAGTAGCTGTGCTTGTCAAAAATATCACGTGGATGGTCAAATCAAGTATGATGTGATAGGCAGATCAGGTAGCAAAAATTTGAGAGACGTTTAAGAAGAGGACGGGACAATGTGGGCTGGATCAGTGTGCCTTTGGGTGGTGTTTGGTATAAGCAGTAAAGAGTACTCATGTTGCATATTATAGGGGAATTTCATAACTATATGCGAAACTACACGGTATAAACCAACAAAATACACATTTTAAAATTAATATATAATTTTTTAATTTTTTATGTCTTCTACGTATTTCGAACCCGAGAGTTCATCTTCAGGAAGACCTTTGTACGTACAGGTATGGTATAGTGTGTTTTAAGTGATGAAATTACAATAAAAAGCATCTTTAAGATATTAAATATTATAATTATATTACACAGCACGATACAAAAAAACATAAATTAAATGAGGAAAAATTAGTTTTTAGAAAAGGACTCCGTTCTATAAAAATATTTATTAAATTATTATTATTGTCAATATTATTATCATTTCAACTTAAGTAAATTAAAAAATAACGTAATATTTGTACGTTATTCTTAGCAAGCCGTTGACTCGTGATTAAAAAAACAAAAACAGCGTCGTGTAAAAACTGCGTTCCTCAGGGTTCACGCAGCGCGTTGTGGTAATACCTTACTGAGGCTTCGGGACAACCTATCGGTCCCATCTTCAAGGGTCTCGAATCCAAAAAAGATTCCTAATAGGAACCTGTCAGATACATTCTTGCCTCTTCCTAGTGAACAAAATTTATCTCCATTATAATAGCCAATCAGTTGATACTGTTTAGGAAAAAAATCGCATCTTGGTCCTAGAATTTTGCGAAGTAAAATACACTGTGGTCAAAATTAAGATTTTTAACTTTGAAGTGAGAGGTACGTACAATAGCCACGAAGATTTGGGAAACCTTGACTAAAACGACTAAGACTAATTACATATTGCTTAAAATTTAATTTCTTTGTTGTGGTGAATGCAGGACATCTCTATTTGTGCATTTCAATATCAGAGGGTTATTAACAGCGATATTCGGATATTCAATGTGATGGTGATATCATTTTATTTATAATCGTGTATACTCAGGGCATTAGCTATGGGGTGGACCAAAAAAGCGGTTTTATGTAACCACGCGTATTGTTTGGAAACAAAATATTTGGGGATGATTGTATTTCATAATGCAGTCTTTTTGGTATGCTTTCCAAACACACACACACACATACACACACTGTCGGCAGAAAATTTATAGCCCATTCCATTAATACAAAAAATCCTCTCCAAAATCTTTTAGTTTTTAAACAAAAGAAAATGTTTGCATGGATAAATGACGCAGTCCCTTCCTAACCATAAGCATTATATTGACGTCACTGTGGCATAAATTACGAAACGTCTCAAGAATTTTATCTATTTTTGATGTTTTGCTGACCGTGCATCTCAGAATAATCTTAGCAATTGACCAATTTAATGCACAAATTCTTGTTTTATAATAAGTTTATTATATTCCTCCACATGTTTCGAGCACTATTGTGCTCATCATGAGGAGGTCAGGTTGCGCACCGGACGGCCACCTACAGAGTGTGACAATACCAGATGCTGTATAACACAATTTGACCTCCTGATGATGAGCAAAAGAGTGCTCGAAACATTTAGAGGATTATTATAAACTTATTACAAAACAAGAATTTGTGCATTAAGTTGGTCGGTGGCTAAGATTAATTTTATCTATTTTAACGTGTGAAATTTAACCTGCACACTAAGATTTATTTTGTTACAGAATAAAATAATATATAGTTACAAAGTAACTGCATTACACTCCAACCAAAATCTATCATTTTCTTAACCAAGAAAATAAATTAGCCCATAGAATGATTATTTGTAGATTTCTACATCAGTCCTTAGCTTTTTAAACCAATCATGTTTAAATTCGGAACAATGAAAGGGAAAGGTATAAATCACATGTCATAGCCATAGTCCTGATGCGAAAAGAAAAAGAACAAGTGAAAATATAAGAAGACGCGTTAATTTCTGAAGAAAAATCTGGGCAATATTATACGAATTTTATTGCTTTCTTCAGATTTTTCATGTATTCATTGAAATTATAGTGCACTGTTTTATAATATAGTCTAGAATATAATACAGAACATAGAGTGTACAACGTTCTTTGGAAAAGACCACAGCTGTTTTTGTGGGATGGTTGGCGCGCCGCACATGTAAATGTCAAAATAAGTGGTACACATAAGAGTCTAAATTGTTGTGTAAGCTTAGAGTGTGTGTACAATATACATAAAATTTAAAAATGTGGCGAAGACGCATAACAATTTGGTGGGCCATAAGTTGGACACCACTGATATAGTATATATTATAAGAAGGACTACAATAAATCCACCACAAATACAAAGCAGTTAAAAATATTTTAAAATACACAAAAGCAAAGCTTTTGTGCAATAACATAATCGCACACAAAAGTAGGGATAAACTACATAAAGGATTTGGCTTTGTAAAATTTTGAAGCTAGATGCACCTGCAAATGTGTATACGTGGGCATACGTACACATATAATGTGTTATAGTAATGCTGACTGCGTCATAGGATCAAGTATAAGAAAACAAATAAAATTTATATCGTGTTGTAAATTTTTAACTTTTCACGTAATAAAATCATACTGTTAGAACACTTACCAAATGCATCGAAACGGGTTGGATAGAGTTTGTTTTAAATTAACTGCATTTCTAGAAATTCTGTATCAGATCCTAGTAATAACTTTGTGATATTAGTAAAAAAGCACGTCACTAGGCCTACAAATAATTTTAAACTACAAAACTGCAGATATTTGCAGACCATGATCACAACGATAACCAGTTGAGCTGTATGTAGACTCTGATGCTCTGGGTTAAGTTCACAATCCAATTACCTACTATTTTGATGAACCCAGCAAGCTGGTTATTAAAATTGTCAACGTCTTGTGTTAGATACTGTGGTTTTACTTGGAAATATTGATTTTCTCCGTTTTGAGTTAGGACATATATGGCTTTCGGAAGATTGTCAAAATCAAGGAATCAGAGTTAAATTCCCGGTAAGGATAAAATAATCTTATCTTCTCTAAAGTGTCCAGACCGACCACTGAGAGCACAAAATCTCCTTTACTGTGGATACTAGGAGACATAGGACATGGAGGCCAGTACTTGTGTAGTGATATTACCAACACAAAGGCTATGAATACGGTCAGCTGTGCGTCTGCTACCCAAATTTCTGCATGGCGTTATGCTTTACTGAAATTTACTTTTAGTTTATTGTTTATTAAACATGAAAGGCAATTGAGGGTGTGCTGAATTAATACTCATTACACACTGCAGCCACCGGCATGGTTCTGATATATAATAAATCTGAGAGGAAGTGGCAATCAGAAACAATTTAATTTGAATTTGATAGGCTGAATAAATAATCAACTCACTTACTAACCAATCAACTAACTAACTACGACAGAACAGTATCAATAATAAACAAACGAAAACAACTGCAGTGCGCACTTTTCAGCTCCGTCTGCAAGTATTTACGGTTTATGTGCTGAAGGTAAATATTTATGTCCTACGGTTACTGAAAATTCGGTATAAATGTCGCACTTCTGAAATACTTACTTGATCGTGTTTTTAATCCCTAAATTTTAATAAATATATGAGGGAATATTATGTGTATGTATATATATATATATATACATACATACATACGTACATACATAAAAATTCCTATTCCTACTGCAAAGCACATCGTCAATGACGCATTAGTACCCTGACTGACATAACGAATTACTTTCTAAGTAATTTACGTCATGCCAGGTAGTGAATTTAGGGGTAATTCTGTCATGGTTTGCAAACAATAATAGATCTCCAACAAATAAGAGAGTATTAACAAATACCAACATTTCGGTGAAATTTAGGAAAGAATTTAATAATATGTTTGTTAATTCGCGTCCAAATGGCTCAAAAAGCAATTCTGAACACAAAATCTATATGTATCAATTTTTAATTAATCCAATTCGTTTTTTCTTAATAATTCATTTCCTAGGATAATTTTGCTTAATTAAATTTTAAGCTACAAATATTATGATTTCCAGGAAATTGTTTATATTATTTAATAACATTTTTCCATGGAACATGAAAGATAGATATTACTGCAAGTCTCCTTTTCATTTGTGTAAATACCATAAAGAGATATATTCTTTTTCTTTTAAATATAAACTCTTTTCCTAACGTTAATTGCATTACAAGCATGACACGTCAAAGCGCCACAAGGTTCTGTGCCACATATTAAACATTCTGCTCGCAGAGAAAGATTTCCAGAAAAATGTAATATCTTAGTGTGCTGTTTCGTACTATGTCTTATATCAGTCCTTTCTTTTCGTGACACAAACGTCAGGAGAATCAAGGCAAGACAACATTAAAAAAACACACAATTAAATAAAAAGGCAGGTTTACAAAATTATATTCGTACTTGGCATTTAAAAACAAAATGTTTAATAAGATCAAATTTGTAGACATGAACAAATGTCCATAACAGTTGCTCGAGAGGTGAGCACAAGGAAAGTGAAAGAGAAGAAAATCGACACAATGACGGATGACAGGAATGTGTGATACAACGGAGTTCTGGAAGGACGAAAATGAATGAGCAGACAAGAATGGCGACTGGGAACGGGAAGACTGTGGTGTAGCCAATGAATTACGTTTATAGAGACCTATATTTGTGCACGAATTTATTTTTATAATGAAAAGATTTGATAGCGTCAACCCGGTTCAATTAATGTCCATGCCAAGCATCAAGCTCAGCCCAAGAAATATGTGCAACACTGTCATTTCAGATGGTGGTGTGATGGATAAATTGCCGTAATGTTGGTACCTATGTCGCTTGCTGACATTGCGCCAATTACGCTATGATAACGGACGGTGAACAAGTAGCAAGCAACCTGCAGACCATCTGCCTCGTCTTGCCTTGTGCAAATTAAACGTCGTGTTTGAAACCAAACACGCAACAATTACGTTTGCCGTTTTAAGGAATATAATCATTTCAGAACAATAATAAAAACGAAGATATAATTAGCACCGAATATCACAGCACGAAATTCTGAGAATGTCCATCATAGACAGCCAGTGTACAGAAAGTCTTGGTCAAAGTTAAAATGAAAGGAAATTTTATGAAAAAAATTCAAAGAGAATTGCCTGTACTGATTTCTGTACAAGAAGTAATTCACAGTTGGGTTGGTATTATTGCGTAACATAGTACAAGAAAAAATTCTTTGGTATCTCAAAACAGATAGCAGTCCCATTATATGGTGATTTATAAACAGGAAAATGTTTAGAAGAAAGCGGATATAGCTTATTTGAGTTCCCACCCTTCCATTTTCCAGGGAGGGACTGAGAAAACCCTTTAAAAGCTCTAATTAGAATATCCGATGTTTCATCCGGTATTTGAACTAGTCAGTCATGCAAACTAGAGTGCCACTGTCCTGAAAAAGACATGGAATTAGGAGTGTTTGAAAACAACGTAATAAAGAAAATGTAATGACCTCAAATTTCGCAGCGAATGTGACGTATACATTTTTTTAACTCATGGTCCCTTGCATCGTAATTCAATGTAAATAAAAATCCAACCAGATGCAACAGTATGCAGATATTTATTTACTGCAAAGTTACTCTACATGTTTCGGGTGTAACAGCACCCATCATCAGGAGTACTAAAAACTGTAACCGCAACCTCCGGTAAAGGTCATAATACTGGTACAGATACTTCCCTCCAACGTGGCCCTATCGGGCTGCTGTTACACCCGAAACATGTAGAGTAACTTTGCAGTAAATAAATATCTGCATACTGTTGCATCTGGTTGGATTTTTATTGACACTGACGTATAACATTACATACGTGTAATACTAGACACGCAGTAATATTTTTGTCGTGACTGTGCTGCAGTTTCAGGAATGAGTAACTGGATTAGCAGCAGCAACAGAGACATTTGTATTCCCTGCATCGTACAGACCGGTTCTAGAGGTCGACGCAGATCCATTCCCAGACAGTTAAAGGAGTCTTTCACCGACGGCGAAACGGCACGGGGCAAACTTAACTGCACACCTCCATCTGGTGTCCACCAGAATTGTCATAAGTACTGTGCCATCCAGTTAAACTGAGTAACAATACTGTCTCTTAAGCAAGCACAGTATAATTCGCACCTTATGCAACTTAAAATATCAAGTCATCTCGCGTTGATCTTATTACTACTTATAACGATATTAACATAAATTGTTACATGTCAGGCCTTCAGGTAACTTCAAAGAAAATAAGGGTGATGATATGGACATACATCTTTGAGAAATTCCAAAAATTTAAGATGTTAATATTAATATGCGACATAGGGAAATGCGTTGCCAAGTGGGGAAAGGGAGAAACTACAATTTTATCGCCAACTGATAACGTCCTGGGGCTTCATCATTAATTTTTAAATGTAAAATTTGTTTTCAAACTCACTTCTTATCACTCCAACCCCCATAGTAGCCATTTCACAGATCGGTGCTAAATTACATCAGTAATAGGAAAGCGTTACTAATTCAGTTACTCATAATTTTGCGGCATTGTAACAAGATTTAGTTATTTGATGTGACGAAGCTTGCAAATTGGTTACAGAATTATATTAATAATTGATACGTACGTTTCAGACAACAAATTTGTTAAACCGATTATGATAATGTGCGGTACGCTGACCCATACAGTGCCTGTTCACTACACAACATGTGTCAGAGGGGGAAGGGAGGGTGAGAGAGGGGGGAGGGAAATGCAGAGGATGCCGAAAAGAATTTGGAGTTCAATTATTGACATTTGTCTCGTCCATTCAAAATTACCGGCTTTTAATCAATCAGTCGCACCAATTAACCAACCAGGCTCTGTTGTCATTGTAAATGTATAAAATTGAATTCATTGCATGAAACTGTACAAATTCTGATTAAGCTGTTTATTTTCAAAACGTTTACAAACTTTGCAAATTTTCCTGATATTTGATTTCAAATATAATCGTTAAGTTTTTCAGGTTGTGTGCTTCAGGCTTAGACCTCTTTAACCCCTACGAAATAAGCAGTTCCAAGAAACCTGGTACACAAGAAGTTGACTGGACCTCAGGCAGACATGTCCTTGGCTGGAAACCCTCTGCCTTTGCCGGAAATCCAAACCCCACCCTTCGCTTTACGGTCTAAAGTTTTCTTCTAACTCTTCTTTCACTTATTCCGACTTCCTTTTAATAAGCTTAGTCACTGAGTGACATTATTTATATATGATAACAGCGACAACTTTCTGTTATATGTTATATACCGTATACACTGACTTTCTTTTTACCCATACCTTATGGATAGCCCGAAGTTTGATTCTTAACTTCACTCTTTATTTGTAATTAGGGATAGCAAGCGTTCATATCTGAGCATGGATATAACGACCTTGGCAATTACTGGTCCGAATGTTAAAGTAAAACACACGAGCTTCGTACTACAAGAGCCATCAGGTGCTTCTGTCTTCACAGTAATAATTTAACGTCCGAGAGTCCCAGAAACCTTAGTCATAAAAAACGCTTTATCGATTATCTCTACCAACAGAGAACTCTTTAACCCGGGTTAGGAAAACTTTTATATGAGATTATCGTGTCCGATGTTCGATACAGTAGCTAATTAAGGCAACAAGACCACGTCAAGGTAACGCGGCACTTGTTGCGAAGTCAGTAGTCTCCTGGCCTTTAGCAAATCCTTCACCTTTCACGAAACCGGAAGGTATATGAATATTAGCCATAACCCACCGCTGCACGCTAGCGCAAGTCAGTTGTATTGCATTCACACCTTCATTGCCCCTGATTTCAGAATCACTGTAGTACTGTACACGTATATGTTAACCAACAAAATGCACTGTTTTAAATTAATGTTTTAATTTAATTCTTCTTGTCTTCCACATGTTTCTAACATAAATGTTCATAATCAGGAAGACTATATTGCACATGCGTTTTTATATGGCATGTTTTTCATGCATTTTTGCAAGCGGTCTAGCAGGTAGAATGAAGTGCTCAAGCACATCATTCTACCTGATAGTGCATTATGTTGGTTAACATTACATAATTATGTCAAAATGGACGGTACAAAAAACATATTGTACACATACTTATGCCTAAACCTCGGAGTGGGATTTTCCATAATTAACTGCATGAAGCAAGACATTCTTAAGAAGGTAGTCACTCCAGAACTAGCCAATAAATTCTCCTAATTCTATGAAACTGGACGTTAATTTAGCGCGTTAACAAGTGACTACACTGAGACACATTAATTAGTATAAACCCTCCAGCAGTATCACAGTCAACTCCATCTTAACCTAATTCTCCCATCGATGCACAGCTCTTCCAAGCAGTCTCTGTTCCTCAGTCCTTCCATGAAAAACGCTCGACATACGGCAAACCGAGAATCGGGGCAGTCAGCCACAGTTACCTTTAGGTGGTAACATGTTGAATAATTTACTGTGTTAAGATATTACCCATGCACATGTTTATCCTGCCTGTGGAGTGCCACAGGACCTCCGCCCATCTCATCTTACTTGATGCTTACAGGAATAAAAAGACAGGAAATGTACGTATAACGTAACATTGAGGATGGTTCGCGCAGTCACTGTTGCTATGTAAAAGCAGTAAGTATTACATATTCTGTTTGTGTGTTGTAGCCTTATGTATCCAGCATTCAATGCTCATGTGCCATATTGTCATCTATGGCCTATCCGGATCTACCATGTTTTTCCACATTATCTTATAAACGGCACAATTTTCGAAAAAAAAAAGTTCTTGCATACAAAATGTGTTTCGATTTTCTGTACTAATTTGTCTGAAATAGTTCTCGTTCTCAGAAGAATTCAGTGAGGAACTGTCATGAATTTGTTTCGGTCTTCATGTGAAGTACCCGTTATTCTTGTCAGATTTTAATAAAATTTGAATTTTCTCGTCAGATTTTCGAAAAATAAACAAATACGAGTATCTTATATCATGAGAAATCCGTCCAGTGGCAGCCGAGTTGTTACATGCGAACAAATGGGCGGATAGGCGACAGACAGACAGACAGACAGACAGACAGAGAGAGAGTGACAGGCAGAGATTTATGACGAATCTAATAATCGCGTTTCACAATTGTGCGAACGCGCCTAGAAGTCATGAAGATCATTACAAAGCACATATCGTTGCATTTGTAATTCACTCCACACGTGCTACACGCATTTCCCATCCCGTCTTCTTCAGCTGCTCACCACAGTAACACAAAGCGACACTACAGTTTACGAATCCCCTCTTTATATAGTTTTCTCCAGCTTGTTGTTTGGACCTACTCTTAGACTCACATTATCGCCAAACATCCCTTTTCCAACAAAACCCGCCCTTTATTTTTGGGCACTCTTCTGAGTTAAGACACATATGAGGTTTCAGTCATTCTGGAAACATCTGTTGTCCCCATCTTCAAGACAAAATTTCTGGCATCCACAGACTAATACCAGCAGCCACATCCACAATGAATAGGTCTTTTATATCGCCGTAACCCTATAAATTCTCAACATCCACTCATTCTGTGAATTTCTGCAAACACCAAACAGTGATAAGTGTTACAGTAAGCTCCTCTGAACAATATGTACTTGGATTGAGGGTTGTTTGAACGTGCATCTTCCTCATGAAATAAAGTGAAATGCCAGCTTCATGCAACAAGGTAATTTTATTGATGCATTCTTAGCTCGACATGTTTCGGGTACATACGCCCATCATCATTAGCATTAGATGTTGAGGTGCAGCATATGGTTTTCTGCACCGAGTTTTTGGATAGGTGGTGGTATTGAGAGCCGTTGAGTAGGTCGTGTGTGCGGTGCGGATGGTGCCGTGCATGGTACCATCCGCACCGTAAACACGACCCACGCAGCGGCTCTCAAGACCACCACCTATCCAAAAACTCGGTGCAGAAAACCATATTCTACAACTCAACATCTAATGCTCCTGATGATGGGCGTATGTACCCGAAACATGTCGAGCTAAGAATGCATCAATAAAATTACCTTGTTGTATCAATTTGGCATTTCACTTTATTTCGTACTTGGATTGCTTCGCCTAACTATGAAGACATTATCAATATTATTGCGAATTTTCCATTGGATAAGGTGAGCTCTAAATATGAATGCTTCGATATTACAAAAGTATGCTCTGGGAAACTACATATTATAGTGTGTATAGTTCACTACCACAACACCACACTCACGGCTATTGTGTAGTGTGGACTACCGTCCACAGTAGACTGTCTTAAGTCTCTTAATAAAATTCCTGCACTTTACTTAAACAATATACCGAGAACCTGCTCTAATGCCTCGCAGAAACCGTCCTTTGAATAATCACTTTTGTGCCCTGCTGGATATGTGCATACAAAACAAACACAACACAAATATTCTTTCAGCACTACATGTGACATCCCGTCAAGATGAAACTCTAAAATTATAATTATTTATGTAACAGTTTTTCTTAGGCACAAAAATTCCTGTTCTTTGTTCAGGATTTGCTTTATAGAACTTCGTATAATTTTGATAGTTCAGTACCACATTTCTTCTAACTTACCTCCTTGTATACCCAGAAGAGTTTAAAGCAAAATCTGCTAATATTCTTACAACTTTCCTCAGTAAGCTTGCTCTATAAACAGAAGCAGGTACGACTTAGACCTACAGAAATATATTAAACTTTTATAAAATATGGGGTCCATAATCGGCTTAAATTCATTTTAATGACAGTTAAAGAGTGACACTAATTTCTTTATGCATATAATGTCTTTGAGTAGGAGCAAAATTCGCTAGATTTGAGGTTTCCACACGGGGTTTGCGTTTCCCGATATTTTAAAGGAATGCATTGCCTTCGAAGCCTGAGAGGCCAAAGCACAGTATTCTTTGAAACGTCGAGACACATTAGCCATGTGACACAGCATCCCATCCCACAAGACACGGATACTAACAACCAGATTTCATTCCACGCCATCACAAACTTGTTTGAATCACTGACTTCATATATTTTTAAACTTCAGAAGTAGAGTAAGATCCAAGAAACATATTACTGTCTTCGTGACATTTGCGTGTATGGTATGAAGACGAAGCATGTGTGCAAACACGTGTTTCGTGTTGATAAATTATTATTAATTAATCGAGAGTATTGAATAGAAAGATATCTGCTTCCAGAAATTCAGCACAAGTATACTGAACTATCAGTTGATATTGCTGTGTAATATTCTGTTACAATTAATCATATTGTAAAAGTTTTAACCTTTTATAATTTTTTCACGCAAACAAAATATACGCTTTTATTATAAGCAGTATGTTAAGAAGATTCGTACAGATGTAACCATAATTAATGCAACACAGATTTCTGATTACTGAGAGACACAGGAGCTACGAAACCTGACAAATAACAACGTTGTTCTAGTGACTTCACTACAGACCGCAGTGTTAATTAATATGAAATAATCAAGGTCTCTGTATGTATCCAAACCACAACACAAAGTTTCCCTCATCAACAGAACAACACATCAAACACACACACACTCACTATATCAGAGCGTTTCTCTGTTCAGTGAAAGCTTTTCGCCCATTACAGTTAGTGCTCACAAACTCTGTGTAGGGTTTACCATTCAAAAGTAGAGTACAGAAGTTTTGAAGAGCAAGAATACAGCTTAGCTGTTTGACAGTTCTAAGCCTCGATGCTAGGATAATATTAATATGAGCATTAAGCGGAATCTGCGGGTATAATGTACTATCATTCAAAGTGGTTCACTTCAGGACGAGGGCCATAACACAGACTGTAAGTTATCCATGGTGTGACGACTGGTGAATAATGAACTCAAATGTATTTGATCAGACGCCTTTGTTTTTTGGCCAGGTTACAGCCACGAATGACCATGCAGGTACTGAGGGAAGCCACGAAAATTTCGGTCGGTCACCACAACACCAACCTGCCTGTTGCTAGAGAGGCCCAGATATGATCCCGAACATTCTACGTAGGATTTGCGGTGAATAATGTGCCACGGGGTGCGGTTTTTCCATAATGAATCGATTTTATCAAGTCATTATCATTATATCGGTCCTGTGTAATCACAACTATTCATCTACCATCGAAGCTGCATAAATCTTAGCAACATTGATGGTCGCTAAACAAATGAGCTCTCTCTTTCCCTCTCGATCTAAGTTTCCTGAGTTTTAGAAGTCATCAATATTCCGTTTGTGCGCACACAAACTGCTTTATATTAAGCATAATGAACGTGCAGGATAAGTCGCTTAGCCATTAGGCACTTTTTAACGTAATTTAAAGTGGCAAATATCTAAAAATCATTCATTCCAGCTGCTTTCAAGTTACAGAACTCTGCGCTGTCCTCACCGAATCCAGTAGAATACTTGACGGACCTAGGACATGATTTGTTTTAATGGCATGTCGTGAATATCACGTCCAAGCTGAGAATTGAAAGTCGGTCTTTTAGTAATGTGACTCGATGAGTCAAGTCCTGTTCTGCATGGTAATTTCTAGGAGAGTAAGATGGTTGGATATACAGTAGTATTTCGGTACTCCGACTTCGGTAATCCAGATCTTCGGGTAATGAGGACAATTTTGGACCAATTATAGTCCACTCTTTCCCCCCATTGATCCGGTCATGTTCCGGCCCACCGGCACAAAATCTGAGACAGTCCGTACGGGAGAAATAATGAAGTGATCTCTCGAGTGTCGTAGCTCACCTTCTCTTTTGTTTCATTATTATTGGTAAATTATAGCAACAAAGTACACATTATTATTATTATTGAAAATATTTTTCCAAATTTGAAAGTAAATATAATTTTATGTAGCTGAAAATTGGTGGTCAGAACATTATTGATTCTCACATCATTGCCTGTATCTTCGCCCGTCACTTCGAATCCACTTACAGTCGTATTTTTCGTCAAGAATTTCCTCTTGTTTTGTAAATTATGACTTCTTATCCATGTCTATCACTTCAATTGACAATATCAGCGCCGATACCAAACTCTTCAAAACGTTCAAGGGTATGGGTTCGGATGGCATCCCTTCTTTCATCATTAAGGGCTGCTCCAAAATTTACGTCCTGTTATTTGTTTATATTTTTAATATTAGTTTAACCATTCATATCTTCCTTTCCCTTTTCGAAAAGTCTGCTGTTATATCTATTATGAAAAGAAGGCAACATCTTCGCTGTCAATAATTATAGGCCTATTTCCTTCCTTAATTTCTCAATAATTATCGAAATTATCTTTCAAAATCACTCGTATTTGTTTTAGAAATAAGATTAATGTTAGTCAAAAAGGGTTCAAAAATTACTGTTCCACCTCGACCCGTCTGGTCATTTATCTCAACGTACTTGTTAAAAAAAATCTCAAAGAAATTTTGTACAGCATTTTTTGACGTTTTGCTGACCGTGCATCTCAGTATATTTATCTTAGTAATTAACCAACTTGATGCACAACATTTTTGTTTTACAATAAGTTTATTTTATGCCTCTACATGTTTCGAGAACATGTGCTCGAAACATGTAGAGGCATGAAATAAACCTATTGTAAAACAAAAATTTTGTGTAACAAGTTGGTTAATTACTGAGATAAATATGTACAGCATGTTGAAGAACAAGTTAAAAAATTGGTCCCTTAACCAATCTGAACAAATATTTACACTGCGACACAAGTGAAACAGAAGTGAATATAAATACACGTTAAAAGTAAATAAAGGCAGTGAAAAATTCTCAAAAAACACTACGACTTTCGGTAAGCTAATTATAACACATGCTTCTGTCTTTACATTTATATTTCCCGTACATGTTATTCAGGTCGGCTGGAGTATAATTCCTGATTTCTCAACGTCCTTATGCAATATGTACGCATAAGGTATCAGACTGTCTCTGTGTGCCTCATATTTCACTAATGCCTGCTTTTCACATTGTTCCCCATTCCCTTCTTATTAAGAAACTTTAGACTTTTGGTCTAACTCCTAATTACTTAAATTGCCTTCGCAACTATGTTATCCGCAGGCAAGCTTCAGATCGAGTTTCTGGGGGTTTACTTCCCATTTATACACCATGAATTCTGGTGCTCCTCAGGGCTGAATTTTAGGGTCCTTACTTTACATCACTTATATTCGCGATTCTATTTGTAAGTACAGCTGTCTATTGTCTGCCGACGATTCGAAAAACTTCCATGACAGAAATGCTGAGGAATCTGAACTCCTGTAGACCGAATTCATTCTCTTCAAAAATGGTGCTTAGTCAGTACCATGAAACTCAATGCAGGCCAAACTACGTGTATATCTTTACTCGTAAAACAAGTAGTAAAGCCTTTGTATATAAGTTAGATTTTATTCATATTGCCCTTTCCCAGTGTGTGAAGGATCTCGGAGTAATTTTAGACTCTAAAGTCCAGTTCCTCAATCATGTTGACCACATGGTTGTAAGTCTTTTAAAAAGTTAGTTTTCTTTCGTTGCATTACGCCCCCCCCCCCCCCCCCCCCCCCCCCTCCTCTGCTCCTTTTTTTTTTTTTTTTTTTTTTTTGTATATAGCTATAATACACTTTTCTTCCTTCTTTTGCTGTTTTTCTTT
>Ga0123354_10002881_pt1 | contig 23311 bp, 19 predicted proteins | sample TergutLab28metaG_2_FD_97872 | JGI IMG/M metagenome (GOLD analysis project Ga0123354, IMG submission 97872) | Labiotermes labralis P4 segment gut microbial communities from Petit-Saut dam, French Guiana - Lab288 P4 | ecosystem: Host-associated > Arthropoda: Insects > Digestive system > Gut ... | reverse complement strand
GTTGAGGGCGTGCGAATCGCCGGACTTATTTTCGACGCCGGATCGGGAACAAATGAAAATACCGATACAAAAGGCTCGGCAATTCTACTTCAAGTTGGACAGAAGGGGTCAAAAGAAAACTTTTCCGGAAATCCGATTGTGCTCAGCGACTTGTTCTTCCGCGTGGGTGGGGTAGATACTCCGCTTCCGTGTAGAGCCGACATATCGCTCGAGATAAATGCCGGCGCGACCATTGGCGACCATTTTTGGATTTGGCGGGCAGACCACGGGAAAGAGGTCGGGTGGAATCTCAATAAAGCGGATTACGGATTGATAGTAAACGGCGATGATGTAACAATTTATGGCTTGTTTGTAGAGCATTATCAAAAATACGATACCTACTGGACAGGTGAAAACGGACGCATGTATTTCTATCAAAATGAAAAAGCGTATGATGTTCCAACACAGGCAGACTGGATAGGTCCCGATGGAAATCATCACGGCTGGGCGGCATACCGCGTAGCGGACAATGTGAAAAAACACGAAGCGTGGGGTGTCGGCGTTTACAGCGTATTCCTGAAAACAAAAGATTTTGTACTGCTTGAAAATGCGATTCTTACCCCGCAAAAAGGCGATATTGTCGTCCACGATCCGTTTACTGTGAACCTGTCGAATAATGGAGGAATCGAACATATAATCAATGGTTTGGGAGGTCCTCACACAAGCAAGGATTCACAAAGAGGTTCGTTAAAAACCTTGCCCGAATCGTTCAATAAAGTATGGAAAAGTGAATACTAACACTGAATTTACAATCGAATCATATAAAATCATAAAACATGAAGAATTATTTAAAAAACAGGTCTTTAGTTATAAGCGCTCTGCTTATTACGTCGATATCGCTTTTTGCCCAAACCGACGGTAAAAGAGTGAAAGTTTTTACAAGTTCTGCGGATTCAAGCAAGATGCTTGTCGAGCAAGAAGATATTGTCTTGAAACAGGATTCGGAAACTGAAAATCAGGTAATTAACGTTTTTCCGGAGTTTAAATACCAACAGGTACTTGGCTTTGGTAGTGCGTTGACCGAAACGGCAGCATATAATTTTTCTCTGTTAAGTCCTGATTTACAGCAACAACTTATTGAGGCGTGTTTTGGAAAAAATGGTATTGGCTTGAATTTTTGCCGTACTCATATTAATTCCGCCGATTTTTCGTTAAGTGAATACACGTATGTAAAAGAAGGCGACGTGGATTTGAAAACATTTAACATCGACCGGGAAAGAAAAACGATTTTGCCCATGATTAAAGCCGCACGCAAAGCTAATCCCGACTTGTGGCTTTATGCTTCGCCATGGAGTCCTCCAGCTTGGATGAAAGACAACAATAGCATGATTCATGGCGGTCATGTTTTACCAAAATACTACAAAACTTGGGCAAATTATTTTGCACGTTATTTAGAAGAATATAAAAAAGAGGGCATTGATTTCTTCGCAGTTACCGTTCAAAATGAACCCAAAGCGGTGCAAACATGGGAAAGTTGCATCTGGACAGGTAAAGAAGAAGGCGAATTTGCCGTCAATTTTCTTCGTCCATCCCTTGACGAAAACGGTTTTGACAAAATTAAAATTATGATTTGGGATCACAATAAGGAACGCATAATGGAACGGGCAAGAGAAACATTCTCGGTGCCGGGCGCTGAAAAAGCAATTTGGGGAGTCGCCTTTCACTGGTATTCGGGCGACCATTTTGATAATTTGAGGATGACTCACGAACTTTTCCCCGACAAACCAATGATAGCCTCAGAGTTTTGTCTTGGAGGCGCAGTGAAAAATAGTAATCAATGGAATGAAGTAGAAAAATACGCGCAGGAAATGATTGGTAATTTCAATAATTTTATGGTTGCGTCGGTCGATTGGAACTTGATTGTTGATTCTAAAGACGGTCCCTACCATAATCGTACAGGGGGCGTAGCGGCGCAAGTTTATGTTGATGAAAATAAAAAAGAATTTACACTTGGACCTCTTTATTACACAGTCGGGCATTTCAGTAAATTCATCAAGCGCGATGCGGTTCGAATCGGTAGCAGCTCCTACAACGACGCTGTTAAAGTGGTTGCTTTTAGCAATCCTAACGGCGAAATTGTCGTTGTCGTTCTCAATACAAGCGAAAAAGAAGCTACACCGAATCTTCGCATAGATAATTGTACAGCGGCATTTAATATGCCTGCAAAATCACTGCAAACATTGATAATTCCTTGAAAAAGGATAAACCAAACAATCCATAATAATGTAAATCAGATTTATATAAATCCTTTAAAAAATAAATATATGAACTTAATAACGCGGTCAATAATTACATTCTGTTTGTTCATTCCTTTTTTGAGTTGCGCGCAAAATAAACAAACAAACACAGAAGCGCCCCAAACGGTTTATCATAAAATATCGGCGGAAGAAGCGAAAAAAATGCTTGATGCAAATCCCCACATCCTACTGGTGGATGTCCGTAGCGAAGCAGAGTATAAAGGAAAACACATAAAAAGCGCGATTTTACTTCCACTTCCGGAAATAAAAAGCAAGGCGGCGAGTATGTTGCCCGACAAAGATGCGATAATCATGGTTTATTGTCAAAGCGGGATGCGAAGCAAAAGCGCCGCCAATCAATTAATTGCAATGGGATACACTCAAATATATGACATTGGAGGAGGCATTAGCAGTTGGTCTTATGAGACGGAAGCGAATTAAAAAATTGTATGAATAAAATTGTCGAATGTGTACCGAATTTTAGCGAGGGGCGCGATTTAGAAAAAATAGAACGTATTGTCAACGTTTTCCGCGCCAAAGAAAATGTTAAGCTATTGGATTATAGTAACGACAAAGACCATAACCGAATGGTAGTCACCGTAATCGGCGAACCGGAAGCCGTAAAAAATAGTATTGTGGAAGCTGTCGGAGTCGCTATTGAAGTCATTGATTTGACCAAGCAAAAAGGACAACATCCCCGCATAGGAGCGGCAGATGTGATTCCTTTCATTCCGATAAAAGGTATGACTATCATCGAAGCGGACATTTTGGCAAAAGAAGTCGGTAAAACGCTTGCAGAAAAATATCGCTTACCGGTTTATTTCTACGAAAAATCAGCTTCAGCAGAGCATCGTCAAAATTTAGCAGCCATTCGAAAAGGAGAATTTGAAGGCTTACGCGAAAAAATGAAGCAGCCGGAATGGAAACCGGATCGGGGACCGGAAGAACCTCATCCGACTGCCGGCGCTTCCGTAGTAGGCGCACGTATGCCTCTAATCGCTTTTAATGTGAATTTGAATACTACTCAATTTGAAATCGCCGATAAAATTGCGAAGAAAGTACGTTTCATCGGAGGCGGCTTGCGTTTTTGCAAAGCGATGGCTGTGGACTTGAAAGAACAAGGCTTGATGCAAGTATCCATGAATTTGACGGATTATACCCAAACCGGCGTTTATCAAGCCGTGGAAATGGTGCGTTTTGAAGCGCAACGATATGGCGTTACGATAGCCGGATGTGAATTAATCGGTTTGATTCCTTTGCAGGCGGTGGTTGATGCCGCTTCTTATTATTTGGGATTGGAGGGATTTTCCATGAATCGGATTTTGGAGACAGGAATTGAAAAACTGAAGGATTGAAAAACAGATGTTTTTTCAATCCTTCAGTCCCTTACTCTTCCATTCAATTAAAATAATATCCGACTGTAATAGCAATATTCTGATTTCTTATTGAATAATCAGTATAATCAGTAGAATTATTGATATTAATTAAGCCTTGATTGTATTGAAGTTTAATAAATACTTTTTCATATTCGTAACCTACTCCTACATTTATTCCAAAATCAAATGGTTTTAAGTCGCCGTTTGAACCAAATTTAATACTGTTTGATGAACCCGCAGTATCATCTTTTGATGTTCCGGAAATTCCATAACCAAAATAAGGACCAGCAAAAACAAATACTTTGGAACCCATCCCAACATCAAATTTATAAGCCGCATTGATGGGCAACTGTAAATAATCAAGTGTGTTGGAAACGGCATCCGAATAATCATCTCCTTTGAATTTATAGCCTCGCTGTGTGAAAAGTAATTCCGGCATAATCGAAAAATTCTGAGTAATACCAAAATCTGCAACAACACCGGCTTGAAATCCGGCTTTGAAATTGCTGTTTGTCACTCCGGTTCCAGTTTCATTTGAAACATTTAAACCGGCGGTAATTCCAATTCTTGGAGTTTGCGCAAAAGAGATACCCACAAAAAGGATACCCAAAATTCCTGTAAGAAAAATTTTTTTCATATCTAATAATTTTTTTCGCTGCTGCGTTCCTCTACGTCAGCTTTTGTTAAATGTTAGTTTTTGAAAATGAAGGAACGTTTAATTCTGGATAAAAGTCTTAAAATCATTTTCATTTTTTTCATAAAAACGGGGCAAAGTTAAAGATTAATTGTCAACTCACAAAATTATTACCAAAAACAACTGTTTCTTAATCTTTCAGTCCCATACCCTTCCCTTCTATTCAATTAAAATAATATCCGACTGTGATAGCGATATTCTGATTCCTTACTGAAAAATTAGTATTATCAGTATAATTATCAAAACTTCCCTGATAATTATAAATATTACTTATGCCTTGATTGTATTGAAGTTTAATAAATACTTTTTCATATTCGTAACCTACACCTACATTTATTCCAAAATCAAATGGTTTAGTATTGTAACCTGAACCAAATTTAATGCTGGATGATGAACCCGTAACATCATCTTTTGATGTTCCTGAAATTCCATAACCAAAATACGGACCTGCAAAAACAAATACTTTGGAACCCATCCTAACATCAAATTTATAAGCCGCATTGATGGGCAACTGTAAATAATTAAGTGTTGAAGAACCGGCGTCCCTATTATTAACTCCATCGTATTTGCAGCCTCGCTGAGTGAAAAGTAATTCCGGCATAATCGAAAAATTTTGAGTAATACCAAAATCTGCAACAAACCCGGTTTGAAATCCGGGTTTGAAATTCTCTCCATACCCACTTTCATTTACGTTTGAAACATTTAGACCGGCGGTAATTCCAATTCTTGGAATTTGCGCAAAGGAGATACCCATAAAAAGGATACTCAAAATTCCTGTAAGAAAAATTTTTTTCATATCAAATTATTTTTTTCGTTTCATTAACCTCAATTATGACCGCATTTTTTGTTTCAGCAATTTATATCCGGCGCTGCTTGCTTTCAACACATCGCCATTCTTTAAATGCACTTTGTATATTTCTTTTTCGTATAATTCGATTTTAGCAATATATTCTATATTAACAATAAACGAACGATGAATGCGTACAAAAGAATCGTCGGGAAGGTGAGTCTCCCAATATTTCATTGTCTGATCTTTCAAATACCGGTTTGAATCGGTATAGATTGTTACATAATCGCCACTCGCTTCAATATAGTGAATTTGATTAACAAGAACACAGTGGTATTCCGATTTTTTTTTGACGATTATCCGGCTCAGTTTTTCTACCGGAACCGGAGTGGAATCAGTTGATTTTTCTTCCATTTTAAGTTTTTGCTCCTTGAGTTCATTACGGCTCAATAAGAGGTAATAAGATAGAACAAAAAGGATATAGATAAATAAACCTGCTGCGATTCGACCGGGAAGGAGCGTTATATAATAAGGAGTAAATAAAACATTGTTTGGTAGAATAACATATTGAGTAATGGCATAACCAAGTCCTATCCAAATGATTCCTGAAATTAAAAATAGAGTGAAATGAAATAGTAGAAATAACGGCATACTTTTTAGATTCCCATAAAACCGGATAGGATGCCATAAACCGAGAATACATGCGGCTTGCAAAACATTGCACATACAGGAATCCATAATTCGCATGAGCGAGTTTTCCCCTCCTTGCATTCCGAAATAATAATTAGTCAACAGTAGCTGGGCAATGATTATCATCACCCAGCTACTGATGTAAAATAAGCGTAATTTCAAAGTGCTTAGGAACGGATTATTCATAACATCTGATTTCTCCTCCGCCAAATACTGTTTCCACATCAAGAATAACTAACTTATCTCGGGATACTTGTAGAACCCGGTTGGATCGATTATCGGTGAATCCGCCAAAAGCGCCTGATTTTTGAACCATTATATTCCAGTCTTCCGGCACATAAAGGGTTACGGTACTGAAAACCGATTTCACCTTGATACAAGCTGCAACCTTTACATCGTCGTCTAATTCGGCTTGAGTAAAATCTAATTCGACGCTACTGAAAGTCGCTTCAACAAAGACATTTTTTAATTTACCTTGTGTCCATTTTTCTTTTGAGTTGGAAAAAACATATTCTTTATGAGCGAAGTCTCCATTGCCGGTAGTCATATTTTTCCAAATTCCTTCAATACCTTTTCCAAAATCTTTGAATTGTTTATCCCATTCGGGATGTTCATTCTTCCATGTTTCCCATTCATTGGTTCCATTTTTTCTCGTAGCGGCTTTTATTATAAAGCCGACGCCTACTGCAATCACAATAGCGGGAACAATAAATCCCCTCATGTTTATTGGGGAAATTTTAGATAATAAGAATAAAGCGCCGATGACAATTAATACAAGACCGGCTGTTTTACGGTCATGCTGTTTGTCGAACAATAGAATAATACCAATGGCAATGAGCAGCGTTTGCCACGAAATAATAAGAGAATAGACTCCGGGAAGAAAATAGTCCATTTTGTTAAGCAACAAAAAGACCCCTACCAACATGATGATAATTCCTGTTACAATTTTTTTCATATCTGTAATTTTTAAAATTTGTTTTAGAAAAATTCTACACAAAAGTAACAGGATTCATGTATTCCTACAATAGTTATTCGACGAAAGTAGCCGGATTTTCGACAAACTGCCGGATTTTTCCGATAAAGGTTACCTTTTTTCTCGAAACGGCGGCTTAACAATTTTCGCTTCAATATTCTTTTCTCGAATACGGATAAAAATAGATGTTTCCAATGCCGAATATTCCGGTCGTACATAACCAAGTCCAATGGCTTTCCGGGAGAAAGGCGACATAGTTCCCGACGTAACTACTCCGATAATTTCTCCGGCTGCATTAACTATTTCATAACCGTGACGGGCGATGCCTTTGCCAACCATTTCAAAACCAACCAATTTTTTGGTAAACCCTTTGGCTTTTTCAGTTTCCAGCAGCGGACGGGAAATAAAATTGTTTCCTTCGGTAAACTTGGTAATCCAGCCCAATCCCGATTGGAGCGGCGAAGTATTATCATCCAATTCATTCCCATATAGAGGAAATCCGGCTTCCAACCGCAAGGTGTCGCGAGCGCCCAATCCGGCTGGTTTTATACCGAACTCAGCGCCGGCTTCAAAAACGGCATTCCAAATTTTTTCAGCATACTCAGGATAAAAATACAACTCAAACCCGCCACAGCCGGTATAACCCGTATTGGAAATGATGACGTTGTCCACGCCGGCAATTTTTCCGGTTACAAACGAATAATAAGGTATCGCTGTCAAATCAATCTCCGTAAGTTTTTGCAGCGTTTTCAGCGCCAAAGGACCTTGAATTGCCAATTGCGCAATATTGTTGGAAGCATCCTGCAATTCAGCGCCTTCGGTATTGTTTTTTACGCACCAATTCCAGTCTTTCTCAACATTAGCGGCGTTGACCACAAGCATGAATTTTGCAGGTTCGTAGTGATAAACCAACAAGTCGTCCACAATTCCGCCCTTGTCGTTCGGGAAACAGGAATATTGCGCTTTCCCAACCGGAAGATTAGACACGTCGTTGGACGTGATTTTTTGAACAAAAGCCTGCGCATTCGGTCCGTTAACCCAAAATTCGCCCATGTGGGAAACATCAAATACGCCAACGGCATTGACTACGGCATTGTGTTCGTCTGTAATGCCCGAATATTCAATAGGCATGTCATAACCGGCAAATTCCAGCATTTTTGCGCCGAGTGCATGATGGATTGCGTTGAAAGGAGTTTTCTTCATTGAATGTAATTTAGCGGATATTAATTTTCAAAAATTACTTTTTTAATTTTTAGAGCAGAATCTTCTTTAAATTTCTGCATTATTTCCAATAACATATTGTCTTTATTGATCATATCTCCATCCTCTTTGTTGTTGTATATTTGAACTAATATTTTTGTATAATGTCCATTCTGAGTATTGCCCTCAATGCTTGCTTACACATCTTGATAAAAAATGATAATTTCCTGATCTATCACATCATTAATCTTCTTTACATACCGTCGTATTTATTTCTTGATTATCCTTTTCTGTTAATCCAAATTTTTGTTCAATTTTTTGTATTACTTTTTTCATTTCCTCATAATGCTTCTTATTCCAATAAAATTTTTCAAGCAACTGTTCAAAACACATAGAAAAATAAATTGCCGCAATAAACTGAATAAAATATGAACATTTTTATTGTCTTCTGCGGAAACAACTGATTGATATACTGGATAATCATTTCCTTTTGCTCTATTATTTTCCCATTGCATCGCCCGTAAATTACCTGTATCATTAATTTTTTCCCAAACAACTTCTTTTTCTTCTAACAAAGACTTTGGAAAAATATGATCTATTTCCCATCCATAAATACTATCCGTATTATCGTATTCATCAAAAATCATCCATGCTCCACACGGAACCTTTCGATATTTTTTAGAATCAAATCCTTGCACAACGGAAGCTTTCTCCCATACTAAATGTTTAATTTTATTATCAAATGGCATAAAAATTCATCTATTATGCATAAAGAAAAATCGTACAAATATATATAGAAAAACAATAACAATCAATATTTCGATGTATTAATAAATAAAAGATAAAAATTATTCAAATTCTATGCAACGTTTTCTTTTGAACAAAATCTTATTTTTTAGCGGATTGAAACGAAATATTTTGTATTTTTGCACGACTTAAATGTAAAATTTAATCATTATGGACGACGTACCGAGTCATAGTTGTAGGAAACAGAGAATATTAATCACTCTGTAAGGTGTGTTTCGCTCCTTACGGAGTAAAATTTGTAAGGAGGATTTCAAATGGATGAAATTAAAATTCATTTTCGGGAACTTATAGAAAACAAAGATTGGAAAACCTTGAAGCAAGAATTGCATCTCCTCGAACCGTTTGAGGTGGCAGAAATCTTGGAGGAAGTATCAAAAACCGATCAGCTTGTATTATTCAGGCTTTTGTCGAGACAGTCGGCAAAAGACACTTTTCAGCTTCTTTCACACGGAGAGCAAGAAGATATCATCACGGGTTTAGCTTCTAACACTAACATTATTACGGGTTTATTGAACGATTTAGACCCGGACGACCGTACGGCTTTTTTTGAAGAATTGCCGGGAAAAGTCGTTCAACAACTGGTTCAACTTTTGGCAAAGGAAGAACGTGAAATCGCTACGCGCTTATTGGGCTATCCCGAAGACAGTATCGGTCGTTTGATGACCCCCGAATATGTTGCAGTCAAGCCTTATTTCACCGTTCAGGAGGCTTTGGATCATATTCGCAAATTCGGGCATGATTCCGAAACTTTAAATGTCATTTATGTTGTTGACAATCAGTGGCGGTTAGTTGACGATATACGAATCAAGGAAATCATTCTCGCTTCGCCTGAGCAAATAATTTCAGACATCACCGACAACCGTTTTGTGGCTTTAAATGCTTACGACGATCAGGAAGTCGCCGTAAAAGTTTTCCAAGACCAAGACCGGGTGGCATTGCCGGTGGTGGATGACGATGGAACTCTATTGGGCATAATTACGGTGGATGATGTGCTGGACGTTGCAGAAGAAGAAAGTACAGAAGACTTCCAGAAATTTGGCGGTACGGAAGGCTTGGATCTTTCTTATACAAAAACTCCCTTACTTGAATTGGTGAAAAAGCGTGCCAGTTGGTTAGTTATCTTGTTCTTTGGTGAAATGTTAACTGCTTCGGCAATGGGATTCTTTGAAAAAGAAATAGAAAAAGCAGTCGTGCTTGCCTTATTTGTACCCTTAGTCATCTCAAGTGGAGGAAATTCGGGTTCGCAGGCGGCAAGTCTAATTATCAGGTCTTTAGCCTTGAAAGAATTGCATTTGAGAAATTGGTGGTACGTTATGAGAAAAGAAATTCTTTCGGGATTGTTATTGGGATCTATTCTTGCCTTAATCGGATTTTTACGGATTTTTATCTGGCAACATACCCATATTTATAACTATGGAGAATATTGGTTGTGGGTAGGCTTTAGCGTTTCTTTCGCTTTAGTTTTTATTGTTCTTTGGGGAACGCTTGCCGGTTCGATGATTCCGATACTTTTGAAACGCATCGGATTAGACCCTGCTACGGCTTCAGCTCCATTTGTTGCTACTTTAGTGGACGTTACCGGATTGATTATCTATTTTTCGGTTGCAGCTTTGTTCCTTCGCGGAAAATTATTGTAAAGGATGAGGCTTCAAAACCAGCATGATAGTTCTCTGTGTAAATAAAAATGTGAATTGCGATAAAAAAATAAATAAAAAATGAGATCAAAAGAATAATCAAAGGAAAAAAATAGTACCTTTGCGCCTTAATTTAATTTATTCATGAAAATATATAAGTATTTTTTAGCGATTGTGGGCTTGATATTTACCTGTTTTAATATGCAAGCAAGTGAAGCGGATTTGGCAATACCAGATCTACATGAAGGGACATTCCATATATTTGGAGGAGAAGTTTCATCTTGGTACTTCCTCTTTTATGGAGCTATTATTATCGCCGGAACGCTGTTCTTCAGTTTATTTTTGTTTCATCAAGTAAAAAAACTCCCTGTTCACAGTTCGATGGCAAGAGTTGGACAAATCATCTACGGAACTTGTCGTACCTACTTGCTTCAGCAAGGACGTTTTTTACTCATGTTGTTCGGCATTGTTACCGTTATTTTTTGTATTTATTTTTTTGGACTTCTTGGAAAATCCGTAGGAACAGTTCTCTTAGTACTATTATTTGCAATTATCGGTATGGGAGGTTCCTACTCTGTTGCCTGGTATGGAATCAGGGTGAACACCTATGCAAACGCCCGCACTGCTTTTGCATCGCTGAGAGGAAGACCGCTGGATGTAGTGAATATTCCTATGCGTGCAGGTATGAGCGTGGGATTGTTCCTCATCTCCTTAGAATTAGTGATGATGATCATCATTCTGCTGTTTGTGCCTCGTGATATTGTAGGAGTTTGCTTCCTTGGTTTCGCCATCGGAGAATCTATGGGAGCCAGCGCTCTACGTATTGCCGGAGGAATCTTCACCAAAATAGCCGACATCGGTTCCGATTTGATGAAAGTGGTATTCAAAGTAAAAGAAGACGACCCTCGCAATCCGGGTGTAATTGCAGACTGTACAGGTGATAATGCAGGGGATAGCGTAGGACCCACCGCCGACGGCTTTGAAACGTATGGAGTAACAGGCGTTGCATTGATTACGTTCATTACATTAGCTGTTCCGGATCCGGCAATACAAGCAAAATTAATCGTATGGATTTTCGGTATGCGCTTTTTGATGGACTTTCTTTCCGGTTGTTCATTTTTCATTAATCAAGCCATATCAAAAAAACTCTATGGAAATAAACAAGATTTTAATTTTGAAGATCCACTGACGCGATTAATATGGACTGCAGCTATATTGTGTATTTCTGCAAGTTTTTTCATGAGTCACTTATTATTACACGACCTTCCCGATCCAACGATTTGGTGGAAATTGGCTATTATTATTGGTTGCGGAACGCTGGCTGCGTTGTTTATTCCGGAATTTACCAAATTGTTTACTAGTTCTAAATCCAGACACGTAAATGAAATAGTAACTGCTTCCCGCGAAGGCGGCGCATCCTTGAATATTTTGTCGGGCATTGTCGCCGGAAATTTTGGCGCTTTTTGGACGGGATTGTTAATTGTCGGCTTGATGACTATCGCTTATTTTACCACACAAATGGGAGGAGGATTGTCCAGTATTCTTGGCGTTCATTCAACCGTTTTTGCTTTCGGTCTTGTCGCATTTGGATTTTTATGTATGGGTCCGGTGACTATCGCCGTTGATAGTTATGGTCCGGTAACCGATAATGCACAATCGGTATTTGAACTTTCACAAATCGAACAAATTCCCGATGTAGATAAATCCATTGAAAAAGAATTTGGTTTCAAACCTAATTTTGAACGGGGAAAACATTTTCTGGAAGCGAACGATTCGGCAGGAAATACATTCAAGGCTACGGCAAAACCGGTATTGATCGGTACGGCTGTGGTTGGAGCTACGACTATGATTTTTTCCATTATCCTTTTATTGGAAAGAGTAGGTTTATTGCATCTGCAATTAACCGATCCTCAAGTTATTTTGGGTTTAATTTGCGGTGGAGCCGTCGTATTCTGGTTTAGCGGGGCATCCATTCAAGCGGTTACTACAGGCGCTTACCGGGCAGTCGAATTTATTAAACGAACATTCAATATGGACAATACGGAAGCCAATGCGGAAGACTCCAACGTAGTTGTGAAAATATGTACCCAATACGCTCAAAAGGGAATGTGGAATATATTTATTGCATTGATTTCTATTACATTGGCATTTGCATTTATGGATCCTAACTTTTTTGTCGCCTACTTGATTTCTATCGCGATATTCGGATTGTTTCAGGCGATTTACATGGCAAACGCCGGCGGAAGTTGGGATAATGCCAAAAAAGTAGTGGAAGTAGATTTACAGGAAAAAAATTCACCTTTGCACGAAGCTGCGGTTATTGGCGATACGGTCGGCGACCCATTCAAAGATACTTCTTCGGTATCACTAAACCCGATTATCAAATTCTCGACCTTGTTCGGATTATTGGCGACGGAAATCTGTATTGAAATGAAATTAAACCCTAAGTTTGATTATTCAATTTACATTGCCATTCCATTTTTTATTATCGCTTTAATCTTTATCTGGCGCTCATTCTATAAAATGAGAATACCGGATAAAAAATAATCGGCGAGGTAATTAATAAAAAATATCCGTTATTGTGAAAGCAATAACGGATATTTTTTTGAACATATTCTTGTTCCGGTCTTTCAAGAAGAGAAAATCGAACGAATTAAAACTTCAACGACTCATGATAATCTTTTAGGAATGGCTTTCCGCTCCATGCTTTGAGCGAGGTCCATTCTTCAGCCGGAGATGTCCAAAACGGATGATCGGCAGGCAAACCTAAAGGTAAAAACACCAAAGAGGTGAGATATAAACTGCCGCTATTGGTATAGGAATCGGCAATTTCAGGCTGATGACCTACAAATCCGAGTTGCAAAAAACCTTCTTGATTAAAATTTCCATCTACCGAGAACATTCTTTTCATCACGCAAGTAAGCGCATTTCTTACTTGCCCGTTCGACATCGTCTTAGGCAAACCATATTTCCAAGCCGACAAAGCCAGCGTTTGAAATGCTCCCAAACGATAAGTCATCGACCTTCCCACAGCAGGAAACGTAGCTTCCGGAGAAATCAGGCGTTCTATCAACTGGTCATACCGTTGCATCCGACGGATAGCAAGGTCAAGCTTGATAGGACTTTCTATCTTTTTATTATTCAATACTTCTATGATTTCCACAATCATTGGATGAATAACATATCCATTGTAGTAATCAAGAGAAAATTCCGTTCCATCGGAATACCAACCGTCTCCTAAATACCACTCGTTCAATTTCCTAAGAGAAGTGTCAAGCACATACGCATCATATTCTTCATCGATTGAAGCCAGAAACGCTTCAATCATAGCCCTGAAAAGTAACCAATTATTGTATGCCGGTTTGATTTTCCGAAGGCTTTTAAATTCATTGATGTAACGTTCTTTTGTTATCGAATCCAACGGCTCCCACAGAGTCTTAGGCGCACGGATAAAGCTGTTTGCAAGGTATGCGGCATCCACTAAAACTTGACCTGAACCTTTCCATAACAAAAAGTCGGGATTGTTGGGATCAACCGCATTTGCATAACTTAATAACGCCCAATCCCGCAGTTGCTTGCGTTGCTTTCCTTCGGGGGTGTCGTCGTCAGGAAGATTAAGCCATGGTGCAATTCCAGCCATCAAGCGTCCAAAAGCTTCCATGTAGGCGACATTTTTATTTCGACCATCCCAAATGGGACTGTATTCCACCTGCATGTTTTTCTTTAACTCGCCTTTGCTCATATTACTGAGTATCGGCTCGGAAATCTTATAAAGTAAATTAACCCAATAAGTCCTGTCGTCCATTGGTTTTTGTTCCCGATTTTTATTTTTCTGTGAGAAAGCAGCTATGCTGACAGTTAAGCAAAGCGCTACAATTAAAGCTTTTTGAAGATAAACTTTCATCGATTTTCTAATTATTTTCTACGGCAAAGCATTGCCCGCCGATTGATAGATTTCATACCAGTCCTGCCTTGTCAAGTTTGCTCCGACTTCCGAAGCTTTGCATATTTCAACAATTCTCGCTTTATTTGTCGAACCAACTATTGGCTGCATTTTTGCAGGATGACGCAAAAGCCACGCAATAGCCATTGCCGAATTAGTCACATTATACTTTTTAGCGAGCTTGTCTATGACTTCATTGAGTTTCGGAAACTTTTCCAAATTGCCTAAAAAAGCGCCTTCAAAAAATCCGTATTGGAAAGGCGACCAAGGCTGTATCGTGATTTCTTTCAAGCGGCAATATTCAAGAACATCTCCATCATGATCGATGGAGTTTGAATTTTTCATATTGACATTCAACCCGCTGTCAATCATTCCTGTATTTGTTATACTCAGTTGCAGTTGGTTGATAATGATTTCGATACCGACCTTGTCGAGGTATTTCTGTAAGAGTTCAATTTGACACGGCTTTTGATTACTCATACCGAAAAATTTCACCTTTCCGCTCTTTTTCAATAAGTCGAACGCTTCAGCAACTTCTTCGGGTTCCATAAGCGTATCGGGTCTGTGAAGTAACAAAACGTCGATATACTCGGTTTTAAGTCGTTTCAGACTATTCTCCACCGAGTTAATGATATGCTCTTTTGATAAATCATAAAAACCGTTGCGAATGCCGCATTTTGTTTGAATAATAAGCTTTTCACGAATTTGAGGATTCATGCCGATTGCATCGGCGAACATTTCTTCACATTTTCCTTTCCCGTAAATATCAGCGTGATCGAAGAAATTAATGCCGTTGTCAAGAGCAACCTTGACAAGCTCGTCGATGTCTTTTAAACGCATACCGGAAATGCGCATCATGCCGAGCGCTATTTCCGAAGCGTTTGCAATTTTATTTTTAATAGTTAAATACTTCATACATTTACTATTTACCAATTACCATTTATTTCGGTTGATGCATCATCATATCTTCGATAATGCGTGTAACCTCTTCCTTAGGCATTTTCCATATTAAATGTTCCATTGTTCCGTTCGGATCATCTACCCAAGTGTTGCTGCCGGAAGGAGCGACAATCATACGTCCTTTCACGACGTCGAAATAATCCCGACAACCCCGCACGCCAACCAGAGCCGCCGTTTCATCCCAGCTCGAACGTCCGTTTACATCCACCGATAGTCCCATTGAAAATACATCTTTCACCGGACTATTTTTTATGTCGGAAGCCACTAACCGTTTACCGGTTAAAATTTTATCTCCAATCTCAAATCCGCTCAGCGTGATTGGAGTAGGCCATTGTTGAAATACGACGACAGACGCCGCTGAATCGGTACAAACATTAAATTCTCGTCCTTGAGGAAATCCGCCCGCCATAGAAATCAGGCGTTTCACTTTCTTTTTCACCAGCGCCGTTCCGTCCAAATTGCTGTAAGCATCCGGTTTCGATTGCAATAGAGCGGCTAAATTGGTAAAAAATCCGGTTGATATAATACGAACGCTGGTATCGGGCTGACTACTCAAAACTTGCCGGTAAACCGATACGGCATCCGGAGCATCTGCTGTACTTTTTATTGTATGAGGATAGCGGGTCGGGAGAATTTCAGGCCAATAATTATTCGCGCCAAACCTCGCAGAATCAGTGATATTAACACCGGAGCGAGGAGCGCCTATAGGAATATCCGGTCGCCCAAAATAACGATTAATAATTTCAATACAAGGCGCCGACTTGTCGTACATGTTAGAAGAAACCGTCGCTAAAATTTTCACTTCACCGCTATCAGCCATTGCGTGTAACAAAGCCATAGCTCCTACATCGTCGTAATCCGGTCCCATATCCGTGTCAAAAATAATAGCAACCGGTTCTTGTTGTTGTTTGCAGCCCGTTCCAAACAAGCCTATCAAACTAATTAAAATCCAAAATAATGTTTTCATTTGTAATAAGTTCTTTTTTGCCATAATGTCTAAAAATTTGTTTTTTCGATACAAAAATACAAAAAAAAAGATATACCGTTTTGTTCTATATAAATTAAATAACTATTTTTGTCGTATAATATATAAAGTCCTATGTTGAAACGTGATATTTTACACGAAATAACTCCTTTGTCTGAGAAAGATTGCTTTTATATTGTTGAAAGGAACAAGACGGATTTTACCTTTCCTTTGCATAAGCATTTTGAATTTGAATTAAATTATGTTGAAAATGCTACAGGCGCAAGGCGAACCGTAGGCGATTCGGTGGAAGTAATCGGCAATTATGATTTGGTATTAATCACCGGTCGGGAATTGGAGCATGTATGGGAAAATCATCTTTGCACCTCGAAAGAAATACGTGAAATTACCATTCAATTCGCTTCCGATCTCTTTCCCGAACAATTACTGAGTAAAACGCCTTTTTCCAGCATCAAGACCATGCTGGAAAAAGCGCAAAAGGGACTTGTTTTTCCTTTGAGTACAATCATTGCCATACGTCCTTTTCTTAATTCTTTAACCCATGAAATTCAAAGTTTTTATGCAATGATTCATTTCTTAATCCTGTTGTATGAACTTTCCCAAAGCGATGATGCCTATACGTTGGCAAGCAGTTCTTTCGCTCATAATCCCGAACCGACCATGGAAAGCAGTCGAATAAAAAAAGTTCATGAATATTTGATAATGCATTATGCAGATGAAGTACGCTTATCTCAGTTAGCCGAATTAGTCGGTATGAGTGACGCATCATTCAGCCGTTTCTTTAAATTACGCACCGGTAAATGTTTTTCCGATTATTTAATCGACATTCGCATCGGTTCTGCTATCCGCTTGTTGGTGGACTCCGAACAAACGGTTGCCGAAATCTGTTTCAAATGCGGATTTAATAACATATCCAATTTTAACCGTATTTTCAAGAAGTGGAAAGGCTGCACGCCCAAAGAGTTTCGGGAAAATTACCACAAAAAGAAAGTTATTTTTTAATGCGGGAGCCATTTTCTTTTGAATGACAAGATGCACAGGCTGAATCTTGTAATCCTGTGCATCTTGTATCAATCCAAGTTCAAAACTATTGCAAATGCGTGGGCAGCGTTGGCGTTGTTGTTTGCCAATACAGAACCGGCAACGGATAAGAGGCGCCGCCCCATTTCCATGGGCTTGTATCACTGCTTCCAAACGACCATCCGAGATTAGTATAAGTGCTTTGTGTTTTAGCTTGTTGAGTGGTAATACTTATACCGTCATGAGGTGCTTCTGTAGTTACTGTGCTACCGTGAAGCAACATACCATTCCATGCTACATTAGTACCAATCTGCGAGAGGTAGTCAACTGCGAATATCAATCGCGCACAGATCGTTGTGTTTGTTATGCTTGGATTAAGTGCAGCAGAGTTTTCTACTTTACCATACACTACACACACAAGACCACCTGTATAACCACCACTTATTGCACTTGTAGTGTAGCAGTTGGTAATGTTGTCAGCATTACCAGCAAGCCCGCCGACATACCAGCCTGAGTTACTGACGCCATTGACCGCGCCGGTTGCATAGCAATTGGATATAGTACCGCCATAACCTACTAACCCTCCAAGTTCTCGGGTTCCTGAAACTATTACAGATGAATAACAGTTGCGTATTATGCCAGACGCCCAGCCTATCAATCCGCCAACTGAACCCCAAGATCCAATAGCCGTTGCCGTTCCAGATGAGTAGCAATTGCTTGTAATGCTATTTGGATCAGTCCAACTAGCCAACAAACCAGCACTAGAGTCGCCTATTATTGAGCCTTGAACTCCCACATTCTGTAAAGTACCACCGGTTACACCGCCAAACAGTCCTACACTGAATTGCGTGTCGTCATTAATATATAAATCGCTTACTAAAAAGTAGTTTCCATTAAAATTTCCACTGAACGTGTTTTCTGTTCCAATAGGAATCCATCCCTTACCGCTATTAAATCCGGAGCCGTAAGTCGAGAGACTGATATTCGCGGTCATGCTGAAATACATGCCGGTAGTTTTCCACGAACAATCATTGACCATAATGGCAAGATTCCGCATGTCTGCCGGTGTGCCAATAAGGTAAGGTGAAGCGCTCGTGCCGGAACCGGTAAAAGGCGGCGTAATATCGCTTCTTAGTCCGGTTGGTTGAGTGATGGAATAGTTATCCGGATTGGCTGTGCCACCCGTCATGCTAAAAGCACCGGTATAATTTACAGTCAAATTAACGCCAACGCAGGTCTGGCTATAAGTGGCTGTAACGCCTGTTGTGCCGACATTCGCCGTTTCACCGTTGACAAGTCCGCTAAACGTAAGCGTTCCAAAGTTTGTAACACTGTTGGTATTATCCCATTGTTTAGCTATTGCAAAGCCGTTGATGGTAACCGGTTTTTTCCCAATGGTAAAGGTTCCTTGACCTGTGTCACTTGCATAATTTCCTGCACCAATTGCAACAACAGTAGCAGTCCCTGCATTGGTGTTGTTGTTGTAAACAAGCGTATAGTTTGTGCCTGCAGTCAGCGTAGTAGCGCCTGACCTCACCGTAACGCTTGCGCCTGATGGCGTTTGGGCTAACCCATTGTAAACGTAAGTTCCGGAAACCGTTACCGTAAGGGTCGCCGCCAGCGGTGCAATCGTAAAGGAGCCGGCGCCGGTGCTACCGGTATAATTGCCTCTACCGGTAACAGTCACGGTGGCTGTTCCTGCGTTGATGTTGTTGCTGTACGTAAACGGCGTATTATAGTCTGTGCCTGCCGTTAGCGTAGTATTGCCCGCCTTTACCGTAACGCTTGCCCCGGAAGGCGTTTGAGCAGTTCCATTGTAAGTGTAAGTTCCCGAAACCGTTACCGTGAGCGTAGTCGCCAACGGACTAATTGTGAATGCGCCCGAACCTGTACTTCCGGCATAATTTCCTGTGCCGGTAACGGATACGGTGGCAGTCCCTGCATTGGTGTTGTTGCTGTACGAAAGCGGTGTATTATAATCTGTACCCGCCGTCAGCGTAGTATTACCCGCCTTTACCGTAACGTTTGCCCCGGAAGGCGTTTGAGCAGCGCCATTATAAGTGTAAGTTCCCGAAACCGTTACCGTGAGCGTAGTCGCCAACGGACTAATTGTGAATGCGCCCGAACCTGTGCTTCCGGCATAATTTCCTATGCCGGTAGCAATCACGGCGGCTGTTCCGGCATTGGTATTATTGCTGTATGAAAGGGTATAATCGGCGTCTGCCGTTAGCACAACCCCGCCGGATGTTACCGAAACGTTTGCTCCGGAAGGCGTAATAGGCGCTCCGGTATAGGTGTACGGACTGCCGGAGACTGTTACTGTAAGAGTAGCCGTAAGCGGATTAATGCTAAAGTTTGACGCACCTGTGCTGCCTGAATAATTGTTTGCGCCGATAGCGGTAACGGTAGCGGTTCCTGCATTGGTATTATTGTTGTATGAAAGCGTATAGTCTGTGCCTTCGGTAAGAGTGACATTTCCTGCTTGTACCGTAACGTTCGGATGAATAGGCGATCGGGTGTAGATAAACGGACTGCCGGAAACCGTCACGGTAAGCGTAGTTGCCAGCGGATCAATGGTAAAATTTGCATCTCCGCTGCTTCCTGCATAATTTCCTGTTCCGGTGGCAATAACAACGGCTGCGGTTCCTGCATTCGTGTTATTACTATAGGTAAGCGTATAATCGACGCCTTCGGTTAAGGCGACACTGCCTACCATTACCGTAACGTTTGCGCCCGATGGCGTTTGAGCAGCTCCGTTGTAAGTGTAAGTTCCCGAAATCGTTACTGTGAAATTATTTGTCACGAACGGTTCAATGGTGAAATTTGCATTACCGGAGCTTCCGGCATAATTTCCTGCACCGGTAGCGGTCACGGTGGCTGTCCCTGCATCGGTGTTGTTGCTATACGAAAGCGTATAGTCTGCGCCTTCCGTTAGCGCAACGCCTCCTGCGGTTACTGTAACGGGATGAGGCTCAACAGGCGATCCGGTATAAATATAAGGACCTCCCGAAACCGTCACGGTAAGCGTAGTTGCCAGCGGATCAATAGTAAAGTTTGTTGCGCCTGTACTCCCTGCATAATTTCCTACGCCGGTAGCGGTAACTGTAGCAGTAGAGTTTCCTGCATTGGTGTTGTTGCTATATGAAAGCGTATAGTCTGTGCCTTCCGTTAACGCAACCCCTCCTGCTGTTACGGTAACGGGGTGAGGTTCAACCGGCGATCCGGTATAAGTAAACGGTCCGCCCGAAACCGTCACAGTAAGCGCTGTCGCCAGTGGGTTAATCGTAAAGTATTCATAACCTGTACTCCCTGCATAATTTCCCGCGCCGGTAACATGAACGGTTGCGGTTCCTGCATTGGTGTTGTCGCTGTAAGTAAGCGTATAATCTGTGCCTTCGGTCAGCATAACACCGTCTGCCTTTACCGTAACATTTGCACCCGAAGGCGTTTGAGCTGCTCCATTATATGTGTAAGTTCCCGAAACCGTTACTGAGAACGCAACATCTTCCAGCGGGTCAATGGTAAAGTTTTCCGTGCCTGTGCTTCCTGTATAATTACCTGTACCGGTAGCGGTAACAGTAGCTGTTCCGGCATTGGTATTATTGCTGTATGAAAGCGTATAGTCTGTCCCTTCGGTCAAAGTAACCGAGCCAGCCCTAACTATTACTTCCGGCACAATTGGAGATCCGCTGAAAGTGAAGGGTCCGTCCAAAATTTCTACAGTAAGGGCAGTCGCAAGCGGGTTAATGGTAAAGTTTTCCGTGCCGGAGCTTCCTGCATAATTACCTGTTCCATTGACTGTGACAGTGGCAGTTCCGGCATTAGTATTGTTGCTGTATGAAAGGGTATAATCGGCATCTTCGGCGAGCGTAACACTGCCTACCATTACCGTAACGTTTGTTCCGGAAGGTTCAATAGGCTCTCCATTGTAAGTGTACGTTCCTGAAACTGCTATTGTGAAAGCTGCATTCCCTAACGGGTCAATGGAAAAGTCGGTCAAGCCTGAACTGCCGGCATAATTTCCGATGCCGGTAGCGGTAACTACGGGCGCTGTCCCTACATTGATGTTGTCGCTATACGAAAGAGTATAGTCAACGCCTTCAGTGAGCGTAACCTCATTATCCTTAACAGTAACACTTGGCTCAACAGGCGAACCCGTATAGATAAACGGTCCGCCGGAAACCTCTACGGTAAGCGTAGTTACCAGCGGGGCAATGGTAAAGCTTTCCGAGCCTGTACTGCCTGCATAATTGCCGGTACCGGTAGCAGTCACGGTGGCTGTTCCGGCGTTGGTATTATCGCTATATGAAAGGGTGTAGTCTAAGCCTTCGGTCAGAGTAGTATCGTTTGCCATTACTGCAACGATTGGCTCAATAGGCGATCCGGTATAAGTAAACGGTGCATTCAAAACCTCTACGGTCATATTCGTTGCCAGCGGATCAATCGTAAAGGTTGCTACGCCTACAACGCCTTGATATTTGCCGATTCCGACAGCGATAACAGCGGCAGTTCCTGCATTGATTTCGTCGCTGTACGAAAGGATATAATCAACCCCTTCGGAGAGCGTATCATTACTTTCTTTTACCGTAGCGTTTGGGTGAATAGGCGATCCGGTATAAGTAAATGGTCCACCGGAAACGGTTACAGTGAACACATGTAAGACATCAGCGCAGTGACTAATCCAAGCGCTGCCGTTCCAATACTCCAAACAATCGGTATCTTTATTGTAAATCCAAAGTCCTCTTGCTGCATTCGGATTGGAAGCAAGGTCTAAAGAATCGCGCTCTGCAGTTGTCAGTTGAGGCATTCGCAATCCGCCGTTTGTCGAAATAAGTTCTAATATTGAGAATTTATGAGGAGTTTCTTTACTTCCTATATTCACTTGCGCATTGACGGGCAAGGTGAATACCCATACTATCGTTAGTATGGTCATTAATAAACTTGTTTGATTCTTCAACGATTTCATAACTTTCGTTTTTTTTAATTGAAATAGTAGATAAATTTAGTTTGAAATTATTTGAATAATAAGATAATTAAAAATATTAGCTCGTCGTATTACATAATATTACATGTAAAATATTCATATTACATATTAATAAGCCACAAAAGTACTACATAAAATATCATTATATATATTATAAAAGTTAATACATGTTAATTAATGTGTTAATGGCATTATTATTTAAAATGACTATGTCATGATTGATTATTTTTTCACTTTTCGTTTTTGATAGAAACACAATAATTCAATTATAGGAATTAATAACTATTTCCGAAAGAGATAAATGTAGATAGCCTCGTGCAAGTGTAGTGCAGCTCGGGGTAGAAGACACCTCCCATAATTAAGTTATAAAATGTTAAATATTCGGACTTGGTATTGACTTGGTATTGACTTGGTATTGACCATGTCCTTACTTTATCAACGTTAAAATAAATTATGTAAATTATAATAAAGAAATGCAAAATGCGTTATCATTAAGTGAAAAAACGATAGAAATTAATATGATAGCAAAAGATTTACAACGAATACTTATGAAAGACAGTAATTCATCCAAAAAATTTGGAATTTTCAAAGAACTTTTATTTTCTATAAAAATTGGTTAGTTATGATAGAATATAGAAAATATGGAATGATAGGAGCATTCATCCTCTGTTTTTGGGGATTCACTTCGTTTTTACAAGCTCAAACGATAAACGACGGAAGCCGGTATGCAGCAAATTCCGTTTTAGCTACCGGAAATTGGATTCAGTTGAAAGTAAAAGATAATGGTATTTATAAGTTGACTTATGACGATATAAAAAAACAAGGAATTAGCGACCCATCCAAAGTAAAAATATATGGCTACGGAGGTTGGATGCTTCCTGAAGATTTCACTCAACCCTACGTCGATGACCTTCCGGAAGTCGCCGTATATATTAATAAAGGAAGCGACGGTGTTTTTAATTCGGGCGATTACTTGCTTTTT
>Ga0123354_10002880_pt1 | contig 23314 bp, 16 predicted proteins | sample TergutLab28metaG_2_FD_97872 | JGI IMG/M metagenome (GOLD analysis project Ga0123354, IMG submission 97872) | Labiotermes labralis P4 segment gut microbial communities from Petit-Saut dam, French Guiana - Lab288 P4 | ecosystem: Host-associated > Arthropoda: Insects > Digestive system > Gut ... | reverse complement strand
CATCAGACTCGTCTTCAGAAATGTCCTGCAGTTGCCGCAAGATTTCTTCAGGTCCGAGGTTACGGGCTCGTTGACGATGCATCCTGACCAGCGGTCTGGCCTAAACTGCCAACTCTCCTAAACGGAAGTGACACTGTCCCATTACGTCATCACTATGTGACCGTTCCCTCCTTCCCACGCTACGGTGACTGCAAAAACTACGGCCTTGAATCAGTACATGGGACGCCAGCTGTGGCAGTGGTCAGAATGACCGTGTCTGGCGCTTGAAGGTAGCGTCTTCAATCTATGGTACCAGAGGTACCAGATGCGGAAAAGTTTGACTCTCCCGTATTGTAGACACTCAATAATGAAAAGTCAAAACGTGCCGCGTTAGAACAATACATGGATTCAGAATAACAGAGAGTCAAAAGTCAGCAGCGGTCAAATTGACCGCCTTGGCGCTTCTAGTGTTAAATGGCACTTAAATGTGTGACATCATCTTAAATTTACATGTGAAGCGCTGAATCAGACCATGCAGTGTCAAACCAAAGCCTGTATCACAGAATCATCAAGTCTAAACAAAAGAGAGAACTTAACATGACTGAAGGTAACTGACACAATCTTCTTTCTTGGGACTTTGTGCATTGTCTAAGTTTTTAAAGAAGCATGATGTTTTGGAAGCCAGTGCTGTTTCTGTCTTCAAGCAAAGAAGCACCAGACCTGGTTGAACCCTGAGATTGAGGGATTCTCAGTTACTGGGCACCATAGAAACGGTAAACTTGTTAAGATATGTGCCTGAGAACAGATATAGTCCAAGGCTAGTAACAAGAAAATGGCTATTGAAAAATTAAAAACTAACTACAAGACTCAAAAATACAGCCTGGACCAATCCACAAATTAAAAACCATAAAAAGAACTATGATCTCAGACTGATCAGATCACGGACAACACAACGATCCAGAACATATGTATTTAAAATTCTTAACTACATTAACACCATTTGGAGAAAGTTATGAATCTTCATGAGTTCAGGTAAGTTTATAAACCAAGAAATATAAATGTATTATTTAGTCAGTGTGGATCACAGCAGCATGGCAGCACATCTCACCAGAATTGACTGTGAAGGGTTTTAAGAACTGCTGTATATCCATTGCAGTGGATGAGAGCTGAAGATTATATGTTGTGGAAGGAAAGTGCAGAAATGGGGATGTTAGGAGTGATTGTGAGGAAGATGAAGGCACTGACTGTGAAGATGAGACAATAAGACTAATTGGTAAAAGTAGATAGAATCTGACATGCTTTGTGCATTATTGTATGAAATTAATAAGAAAATTTATTTTCTTAGCAGTTGTTCTATTTTTGGGGGGGTCATCTTGAATTTGATTAAATACATTTTCCCTTAGCAGACGTGTTTTATTCAGGGGGTCACATTAGATTAGAGTCATCTTGCATTAAGGTAATACAGTATAGCCATCAGACTATAAAATGTTCCTGAATTCAGAATTTTTGCACATTTGTTTCTTTTTCTTAGTGTCAGATTATATGGGATACAGACACAAAGCAACATAATATTCAAAGGTTATGGTTGTCTGGATGTAATGCAGATATGTACCTGCTGTCAGTGCCTGGAGGGCATTGACAGCATATTCCTGTGCAGTGTTGGTAGAGTCCAGTTGAAACGTGATGGCACACGGTGACGCACAGGAGGGGAATTGAAGGGGAAACTGGTGAATGGAGGAGGTAGCCAGTACCCTTCACACTACCTCGGATCATGGTGTATCCAGCATTTCTATTGCTGTTGCACACACCTTGGCTGCCAGTAGTTGACTGAACTAACACCCCTGCCGATTGAAATGGACTTTTCCGTTTTGCTGAAAGACTAAATCTGGTTTCTGCACATGTGCCATCACATTTCAAACGCAGTCTACCTACTACAGAATTACACAGCATCACATCTTGGAAGACCATAATGACCATATGCATTGCTGTAAGAACCTCATATCTCACAACATAAAGATTTTGAGGAGCATTTACACAGGATCAATTTTTGTGAAGTTTTATTTGGGGTGGGATGGGGGAGTTACAAAAATCAGTCTAGAAAATTCATTTGTAGTTAAAATTGGAGCAAAATGTCAGGCACTTTACAGGAGATCTTTACCATGGTTGCCTTTGTTATTAGGGTTCTTAAACTTCACGTGGTTGGTACTTTTCCTTTGTTACCATGGTTACCATATTTACTAACATTATACCAGTGATTTTGTGGTTACCAACATTACGTTTGTTCCTTCACTGATATAGTTACCGAGGTTACTAATGTTTGTTGGTTGCTATGGTTGCATAGACATTCCAGAAGGTTTTCTCTGTGCAGAAACTGTTTTATTTTGGACTCTCACAACAGCATCACATAATAAGTAGACTTTTAGAGAAATGTATTTAAATTGGAGCAAGGCTTTAAGGAACTCTGTTTCCAGTCTTCTAATTAGCAAATAGACCGGATATATAGATCTGCATTACTCGATATGCTGAAAGATGAAGAAATGGGAACATTTAGTTTTAATGTGTTACATACCTGAGCATTAAATTATAGCATATAGTAAACCAACAAATGTACTTTATAACAACAGGGAGTACCTATGACTTTAACCATAACATCAAGTGGTTTTCACCTTTGCATATTAAAAATTTATTGTATACTTTAATCATATTCTCTGAGACACCCTGATGATGATCGCAAGCACGACCAATATATGTTGGTGATTATCAGTATGCAGTAAAGTACATTTTACTGAAGTATGTTGGTTGATTTACTATATGTTATAAACAGGAACATTCCATGCATGTAGAAATATAATTTTCTATTGATTGAGGCAGGATTGTCCTAATACTGGCCGGGTTGTGCGTTTTATGACTGAGTAATTAGGGTTTGATACACAGCAGAGAAGAAATTTGGTCTCTTTACAACATTTGCATCAGCTGTGGGGTCCACCAAGCCTCTGCATAATGTGTAAAAGAGACCATTTATCCAGGAGTACAGTGGCTGGAAAGTGAAACTGGCCATTCATCTCCATCTAATGTTGCAGTTAAGAAATAATTGTTTTATAACTCCACTCACTTTTATCTCTTCATTATGTGGTGCCAAAGGATAACTTTATAGTTACCTTTGCCTTTACCATCCATAAGTGTGCATTTTCACTTTTAATGGCAAAATCACTCTCTTATATCATTAACCATATTTATTATCTGTGATGACTTTAAACTGTAAACTTTCTGTTGTTCAGACTTACTGCTACTCACAAATGACTGTGTTTTAAAGTTTATGTGTTTTCTGTGTTCTTGGACTGAAAAGATTTACAACTATATAATTTATGGTGTACATATTAGGGTAGTAGTATGGACAGCTGTTCATTAAAATATACTGTACAAGGACCATTTTATGCCTGTGCACACAGAGATGATGCTACACTTGCTACATCAACATTCTGCCTGCGACAAGAGAAGGATGACCAGAAAGTGGTCCTGGAAGAAAAGGATCTGGAAGTGATTGGAGCCCCCATCATCAAATATGGTGACAGTACGGTCATTGTGCAGCACTCAGAATCAGGGTTGTGGCTGTCATATAAGGTTTGTGTATCTGATGCAGCTATTACATTCAACTCATGAGAACAACTGTGCCCTTCACAAGAATGAGCACAACAGAATGTAATAGTATTAAATCAACACACACAAAATATAACTAAATTTTAGCATAGTGTATTTTCAACTGGACTATGTCAGTTCCTGTTTATAAACAGATAATGGCCAAAATTCCCTGAAAAAACAATAAGAATATGAAAATTGTTCTCTGAGTCAGGCTTGGTGACTGGAGCGTAATTGTTACAATGAAAAGTCTGGCCTTTGCTTTTCAAGTTGTTAAGTTCATGTGGTGTCAAAATGTGAAAAAATTTGGATGAAAATTTTAAGGTTGTGATGTGGATAGACTGTTGACAGTGAGAATTCCAGGTATGCATGGTAGTCTTTTGCAGAGAAAAGTACAGTGATATTATAGTGTATAGTGACACTGAATATTGTCTTACTGAAGCTGATAAGACAGGTGATTTCAAACATCTGAAGAATACTGTCTTCTGGGATGTAATGTCATGTAGTCTGGTATAAACTTCCTGACATTTTGTGGGAACCTGCTTGCATTGCCTTCAAGTTTGAAGAAGGAAGGAGCAGGTTCCTACAAAATGCTGGTAACTGTCTACCAGATTACGTGTTGTTACGTCTCAGAAGACGTTGTTCTGTATAGTTGCCATTGTGAGAATATCAAATCTCACCTAAGGCTTCTTTTTTAAAAAGGAAATCCCCTGTTGGAGTGGCAGTTGTTGTGGTACAGAAAAATACTGATGAGAAGAGACTGGTAAATCTGTGAGATTTCTCACTTTGAAGAAAAGCAAAAAAACATGTGATTAAACATATATTAAACTGCTAAATTATTAGAAAATATAATGAAGCCATTATCAGTAAATTACAAAATATTTTAAAATGTTTTTTATGTTAACAGATTTTACCACTGTGTAACATTCACCCGAAGATAAAAATATTCTGACAAACCAACTGCATATTTGGTTCTGCCATGTTGTTTCTCTTTCAGTCATATGAGACAAAAAAGAAGGGAGTTGGCAAAGTTGAGGAGAAGCAAGCTATACTGCATGAGGAAGGAAAGATGGATGATGGCTTAGATTTCAGCCGCAGTCAAGAAGAAGAATCAAGAACAGCCCGTGTGATTCGGAAGTGCAGTTCTCTCTTCACGAATTTTATCACGTATGTAACCTTTGTATGACTGACAAATGAAAACAGAACAATTTACTTATGTTGAAGTAATGATAATTTTACATTTAATCCTGAAATACCTATCTTATTAGAAGTTAGATCAGGAATTAAGTCTTCATGCAGTGTACTGTTGAGTCAGGTTACTTAAAATGAAGGAATTAAAACTGTAATTTTAATATTTATTTTATCACATATTTAAATTTATGTGTAATGTGTACAGAGTGTAGATCTTCATTGCAAGAACATGGGTGATTGAGTGAGTTGTGAGCAATCGTGATGCACATGCAATTATGAAGGCACATTTTATATTTAGCCAGATATAAGATAACCCCATTTCACAATTTTCAGTTTCCAGAAAAATACTAGTACAAAAAATGTCTACCCTTGTGTGCATTTATTAAGTGACTTGCAGTTTTTCTGATGTTGAATTGGGAAAAATTATTGTCTTATATTTAGGTATATATGGTATGCACGTGCATACGCATGTCTTACATTCTCACATGCATATTCACATGTGAATGTAAATATCATGTACAGGCAGTTTGTTTAGTTCCTGTGCCATCCAAAGAACCAATTATAGTTGCCTTCTTTTTACAGGGGCTTGGAAACTTTACAAGTTGACAGACGTGCCTCCATGTTCTTCCAGTCTGTGAATCTCGGTGAGATGGTAATGTGCCTTGAAGACTTGATCAACTACTTTGCTCAGCCTGGAGAAGAAATGGGTAATTAAAGTTTAAATTATTAATAATCATGTTCTCTTCATACTCTGTGTACAACATCATGTCTTTATTACAGAGTATTCTCAATACGTAGTTGGTTAAAACACCAACACAGCACACATACAAATTTTATTTTGCTGAAAAACTGAACAGTAGTAGTTGTGGTTCATGTGAGTTTTTGAATGGTAGGATGTGGAAATGTGCAAACTATTTTTTAAGTTTGTGTTATGTACTACATATGATAACTAGAATTACTTAGTTTAATTGCATTGCAGCTACAGACAGTGTATATTCTTTGGATGTTCCGAGAAGTTTCACTTTTTACATATATCAAAAGCTGACCACAAAACATTTAGACAGAAACAAAGGAATTAATTTTCATACCATGTCATAACTGCATTGTTAATAAACATTATATTGACATTTGTTTTCTGGATTTACAAATTATATGAAAGATCTAAGTAAGAGTTTATATTTCATTGTTTCAGCTGTATTTATATTGTGTTAAAAATTACAGAACATGAAGAGAAACAGAATCGTCTTCGTGCACTAAGGAATCGACAGGACCTGTTTCAAGAAGAAGGAATACTTAATCTAATTCTAGAAGCTATAGACAAAATTAATGTCATAACCTCTCAAGGTTTCCTAGTAGCTTTGGCAGGTGATGAGTCTGGCCAGAACTGGGAAGTTATTTCTGGTTATTTGTATCAGTTGCTTGGTGAGTCATAAAAGATAATTTTTTTCCACATTTTTTATGACAGCTCATAATGTAAAACAATCATCATTTGAATTTTACATTTTGCTGCTGAATTGAATGCTTCATACCATTTATTTACCAAAGAATACCATATTTTTCCAAATGTGAGACAACCCCTTATCACAGTGTTCAGTTTTCCATATATAACCTACACAGAACGTGTTTAAACTCATGCACAATTATAAGGCAGTTCTCCATGTTTTAAGACGATGAATTGGAGGGGTGAAAGTATATTCAGGTAAATGTGGTATTTGACATAGTTTTTATTTTGGTAAACTTTGTCTATATGTTTGTAACAGAGGCTTGAAAGTATAAAGGGCTGATGTATGTACGAAGCTTGCTTCAAAGTTCCTTACAATACAGCTTCTTTCTTTTAGAAAATCTGTAGAAGACTTGTGTAATTGACAACATGTTTCAGGCTTGTCAGGCCATTTCCAAGCCATCTACCATAAGTTGTTATTACAGATACTGTGTATGGGTTCAGAAATGCTGTAAGATTACACTTGGGTAGGGAAATCTGAATACACTCTGTTACCAGTTACCTGAGCAAATACCTGTGGTTTTAAGATTGAGCATTTGATGACAGAATATATTCACATGTCGTCATCCCAGATCTTCCCTGTTTCATCTTTGAGTATGTTTCGTTGTGGCTGTTTCTTATTGTTGCATATAAGATGTAGTATTTACTGTAATGACATTAGTAAGGCCCTATAGTGAGTGGAGCTTTTGTGATGTTTAAGCAACAACATGCTTAGTCAAAGCCAGTTTGCAGTGAATATTAGTTGGTTTGCAGGTTTACTGTCATAAAGCAGAAAATTAAAATATTGATTACTTAGTTTCATAAAACCAAACATTAAGTTATTGGAAAATTACTGTCATGTGTGGTGTGATGCCATATATTTTTGTAAATAGGTCTGTCTGAAATTTTGTACCTGTGCACCATACTACACAGCATTACACATCAGAAAACAGCAATCATCATGAGAACCTCAAATTTCACTTCTGATTAAATATGAAGAAAGGAATCTTGATGTATTATTCTTGTTTTATGCAGCTGCAATCATCAAGGGAAATCACACTAATTGTACGCAGTTCGCCAACACAAATAGATTGAATTGGCTTTTCAGCAGACTGGGCTCACAGGCATCTGGTGAAGGCACTGGAATGCTGGATGTACTTCATTGTGTTCTAATTGATTCCCCTGAAGCTTTGAACATGATGAAGGTAAGCATTGCCTAGTGTCTGATTAGAGAATGCAAAGCTAGTGAGACTTGGGTAGAGCTTTCCTGTGTTAAAGGAAGTAATCATAGTAATTTCTACAGCGCACAACATTTGCATCTGATGTGTGGAAAAATTTTGCCCTGTGTGTCAGTGAAAGGTGAAAGAATATCAATCTTTTGAATGCTATGTGTGGATCTCTGTATAAAGGAGATTTACATTTGCAAACATTTAGCTGAATACTTATTATTTAGGGACATTTTAAAGACTTCTGACACTATTCCAACAATGTAATATGTTATGATTTTTTAAGTTTCCGGTATATGAGGAGTTAAAAAAACAGGAATTGTAAGCTTGTCTTGAGTATACTGGTGAAAATAAACATTTCAGCCTCTTAGTTCCTCTCTGTTTGAGAATTACAGGATGTGAAATGTAAATAATATAGTTTTTAAGCAATTCTTGTTAATTGTTCAAACAAATTTGGATTCGTTTTCCAAAATATAATTTGCAGCACCATGTGGCCTGTTGTACAATTTCAACAATTTCTGCTTCTGTACAACAGATTGATGATATACATTGTGTTATGAGTTTATATCTGCTTGTTTTCATGGCAGGATGAGCACATTAAAGTCATTATATCTCTGCTGGAAAAGCACGGACGAGACCCCAAAGTCCTTGATGTCCTGTGTTCACTCTGTGTTGGTAATGGTGTTGCTGTCAGAAGTTCACAGAATAATATTTGTGACTTTTTGCTGCCAGGCAAGAATCTGCTACTGCAAACACAGCTGGTAGACCATGTTGCAAGGTGAGTGCCAAAATATTGCTGATTATTTGTGTACAATATGTGAGAAGATACTTTTTATCCAGTAGTTTGTGGTTAACTCAAAAGTTTTTAGCTAGAAGGTTAGCACACTTTAGTTTTATATATATGCTTCAAGTTGTTAAAATTACATTCCAAATATTTGGAGAGGTATTTAAAAGAGTATATTTCCAGGACTTCCTTCCACATTTTGGTTGTATCTTATGTTTGAAGCTTTTGTAGGCAAGTTCATTCTTTAGTTCAGGCATGCAATATTGATGAGGTCAGATTCGCTACAACAGCAAAATTAATGTTTCATTCCCATCTGATAAAAAAAAATCTAGATAAAGGAGTGCATTACCACTTACAAGGCAAGGGTTCTGGAGTTTCTGTTAGGTCATGCAAGAATTAAAATTCTTAATTTCCAGATTCTTACTGCAGAGGCCCAGGTTTGATTTTGGTGCCATCCATTTGGTATTTTTTTTGGACTAAGTGTCACTGGGACAGGTACTTTAATTTTCCCATGTCATTTACCATTCCACCAATGCTCTGTGTTGACATATGTTTCTAATGTTGATTGTATAGTGTAGAATACAAAACACATATTAAATGTTCCATTTATAAAACCAGCACATGCACATGTGATATACATAACAATACAATTTTTTGTTTCCTCCTACATATTTTGGTAGATCTGGGCCATATTCAGGGAGTCTATACACTAATATTTAAAACTTACTAAAATATAATAGATAACAATAATAATATATATTATATTGCAGTATTTCTGCAGCTAATTTCAAAGGTGTAACTTTGAGGAGTAAATAAAAAACTGCATAGTGCATGTGTTTGTTTTCTAATCATCATTTTAGTCACAGTGCACAGAATAAATAGTGTAAACATTTTAGATGGTTCCAAATCACTGGACTTTAGTTTCATTTGTGGAGCCTACTGGTACTTCATTGTTTGAAGATACTGAACTTCCTAAGGAGAAAGGGACTGTTAACAGTTTTAATCCTGATGGTTCATTGTCATTGTCACCAGAATGGCATTGTCTGTTTGGGGAGTATGCTGGATGGTCTGAGTGTAATTTTGGGTAGGGGCAAGAAATTTTCCTCTTATCCAGATCATCCATGTGGCCTTCTACTGGATGGGTACTGAGGGCTTTTGGAAGTGAAGGAACCAGGGAACGAAGTTAGCCACTCACGACCACCTAGTGCCAAGGTTAACAATGAGTGGTTATATACCTCTGCTCCCCCTCTATTCTTTTATGGGGTGAACAGGGACAATTTATATATATATATTCTTTATTTTGTCAAGTAATCTTATGCCTTTGTCTCTCTTACTCTTTTCCTTCCAAATGATACTCTGTTCTGTAATGTTGACCACCTTGTGCTTAACTGGTGGCAATCAGACTGTTATATGTTGGGACTGCACAGTGGTGTTCTTATTAATTAGTCAGTTATTTAGTCCACTTTCAAGGTTAAATTAGAAGTTTCTTTGAACCCTCACATTATCAGTAGTAATGTGAGATTTATTAGTTTTTTTTTTTAAATGTTGCTACCATCTTCAACATAGCCCACCTCAAAGGCCCAGTATCTTAATTTCACATATCTGTTTCACATATATATTCTCTGCATAAAATATGGAGGTTAACAGTAAGGTTATTATGAGGGTAATATAAATTTAAGAAATTTATGTGTAGTTTTTACAATTAAACATAAAGTTTGCAACTGAAGATTTAAGTAATGAAGAAGAAGGTGCATGACTGAATGTCTTCTATCTCCAGTGTCAGACCAAACATCTTTGTGGGACGAGTAGAAGGGTCTGCTATGTATCAGAAATGGTATTTTGAAGTAACAGTGGACCATATTGAACAGACAACTCACATGACACCACACCTAAGGATTGGCTGGGCGAACACTGCTGGGTAAGAGTGTAAATTTCTCTTTATATAATGTATAGTCTTACTACATAGTAAGGAAATAAATATTATATGTTGGTCCTTGAATTATTGTTTTTGAGTGTGATATGTCAGCTTTGATTTAGTAAATAAAGTGTGTTTTCTTCCCTTCTGTGAAATTGTTGCTGAACGCTAGCCTATTTGACTTTGACTGTCACTCTAGTGGGTTACTGGGTACCACTTTAAAAGCAGTTCTGTTTGGCTGCAAAGTTTGCCAGTAACCTTACCGTTTGGTAGACACACTCTTGCAGGCCTCATCCTGTGGATTCCTTCAGTGTTATAAATTTAGTCTGTCATGACTTCTGCTGATTGGAACCCATATCTTGTCAAAAAGTCTTTCATTTTTGGGAACAGTAAAATGCAAGTGCTGCTTCTGGTAGGGAAGGTAGATTGTGGAAGCACATTGATACAGTTCATGTTAGATGCTCCTGTGTGATGAGAGACCAGTGAACTGGTGCATTGTCTTGTGAGAGCAGTCTGTTTCTGGATTTTACAAAATTGATGATTGTTGTGTCAGGTAACTTATCACAGACTGTGGTGAATATCTTGTGTGTGGTATTGTTGACATTAAGCTTGTCAAGAACTGTTTCTGGTAAGTGACACCCAAGCTGTTGAACACATCCATTATGTTTCATCTTTGAGTCAATGTTTTAATAATTTAGTAGAAACTTTGTGCATGTATTTCAGTCATTTCAGTTTTCATTCACATGAGACTGTTTTAATGACTACTTTACATGAAGACTTACATATGCATGTGTGTGTGCAGTTCAAGCATAACTTAACTGTAGACAAACTAATGAGTCACTGAAGCCATCAGTATATGGCAGATATAAACTGTTATGCATAATGACTTGGATGTGAAATTCAGTGTTTGGATTTTGGATCAAAGAGGTAGTACCTATTTGGTCACCTGTTATAACCCTGTCCACAATATCAGGTTCAGTCGGACTGTGTTATTCACATTGTCTTTAATGAGACATCATTCTTCATGCTCATTCTCAGTGAGACATCATGGATTAAAGGTGTACAATGCTTGTTAAGATTATCATGCATAAATAGTGTGGTATGTGTTATGTGACAAATTGATGATGTCAGTGATTTTGTTAGTTGTTTGTGTGTGGACTAGTTGCTCTGGAGAAGCACACTGAAATTCGTTTAGGTATTTGTGTACAGTGGTTATTAGAGTAGTGAAACCTAAGTGAGTATTAAATTGTCTTAGTGATATTTGTAAAGTTTTCTAATGTCAAATTTCACAAATATCCATTTGGTGATTCTTGTGTTGAAGAACTATTAGGCTGTGACTGCATGTAGTCTTGTAGAAATTCACTAACATTTTTGAGGAAGCTGCCACCTGCATTTTCTCTTGTGTTACTGTCAAGAAGATGGTAAGTATGCATTATGGTCACTAGCATGAGAACTTTGGATTTCTTGGTTCTTGAGTTCTTCCATGCATACAGCACAGATCAGTAGGTTTTAGTAGATGTTAGCCAGGTTTTAGTAGTAGCATGTTCACGAAGAGGTGTCATTTTCATAGCATTAAAATGACAGGGGAAGCTGCTTCTGCTGACACTGTAGCCGTCACACACTATAAGTTGAGGTTGTTAGTCTGCTAATCCCCTGAAATACATGTTTCAAAATGGGAATGTTATGTTTGATTTGCCCGTTTTCGATTTTTTGCGGTGTTTTTGAGGAGCATAACCCTGGCTTAAAAAAGACCTGCCTCTAGTGGTTAAAACTGGTTAAAAATGTATATATATTCATTGTTGAATGTTATCTAAAATTATATTGCAAGTATTGTTAGGTATGTTCTGTGTTGTTGAGGAAGACTTACCAAACAGTCAAATGGGCAACATATTCTGCAGTTGTGGTCCCCTCTGCATTGCTGCAGGGTTGTTTAGCAGCATCACACAGGATTCTGTATTCTGTGTCATGTGTCCAGACTGTGCTTTGTCTTTCTTGTTCTAATGTTGTGAGTGCAAATTCCCCACTTTCCTTAAGGATCTGCTTCAAGCTAGAAAATGTTTGTCTGAAATTTTGTGATGGGGAAATGCAACTTTTTCTTGCAGTATCATCACCATATGCAAAGCCAAACATGACTATGTATTCACCACTTGTGTTTAGCACACACTGGACTTGTGCAGCAGCACTCAAAAATCATGTTTAGCATTTGAGGAAGGAAGTCTTGCAGTGTGGGAATGGATGCTGCATCTGCCTAGCATTTCTGTTTTAAAATGTGCCATGGCTTGAAAACAAAGCATCCAAGGACACATGTTTACATATACTTGTTTTGTTGTGTGTGTGTGCTTGAGACATGGCCTCAAAAGTGGTGCCATATATTTCAGAACCACCCTGTACATAAGTATGTAGTCATCATTCCTTTCTATTTTTTATAGAAATATGTGAAGTTATTATATGATAATATCTGTACATTTCGTCTGTGTATTTATTGCTATTAAATAAATTGAATGAAATTCAAACCGCACCATATATACTGGTACAGTCATTTCAAGATGTCTAATACATATGATTTCTTGACTACTTGATTAAGACTGGATTGTTTTTATGCAGGTACATTCCTTACCCAGGTGGAGGTGAAAAATGGGGTGGAAATGGTATAGGTGATGACTTGTATTCATATGGTTTTGATGGATCAAGCCTTTGGATGGGTAAGAAGAATTGTACCATCTTCCAGCCACTATATGACATAATTTGGTATAATATTTAGGTATCATATGTTAACATATGTTTTATGATGTATTGTAATGGGAATGAGATTTCATTCCCACATAAACATACAAGGTTTTCATATGGGTTTTCTCAAGGCTTGACATTACATTGGCCTGATGATGGCCTGGCTAATGGGCCAAAACTTGTAACCTAAAAGTTTTGTAATTGTGTTGTGCAAATCTGTGTTATTAACTAGAAATTTATACATAATTGGTATACAGTAGTATTAAAGTCAGTGAATGTAACTGAGGTGTAACAAACCATGCTTCTACATTGTATATGCTCATGTATGGATTAAGGACTTCATTTTAACTTTAAAAATATGCAGTGTGTAATGAAAAGCATGTTTGGCAGAAGAAAATATGAATATGTTGCTAAAATCAGTATTCTTAACCGGCACTGATCATCATTGAATAGCCTGTGGGTCAAGAAGTGGAAATCAGGCGCCCCAGATCATATGTGTTATCGGGTCTACAGTTCAGCATGATAGGAATTGTATGCATGGTTTTCCACATTCTGAGCAAAGTGATAAGTTTGGTTTTTCCCCAAGTTGTGATTGGAATTGTGCATAGAAACATATGTAAGTATTACGTGGTCATTCAGAAATCTGTATGAAAACTGGTATAGCATTATATTTGCTCACAAATATGCTCGTTACTTTTTTAATTGTTACATCTATGCATACAGATGGATGGCTAGTTGTTGGGATAGATTTCAAGCGCAGTTTTGCTATTGTAACAGATAAGCCCTGGATTCAACAAATAACAGCGTTTGACACTACAGATAAACCAATTAAAACTTTTATTAATGAAAACAGAACACTCACAATAGTCACTTTCAACAGATAACTCTCCTCTCATACATTTAGTACTCTGGGCTCATAACCCTGACACCTGTCTCGAATACAATACTTCACAGATTCTCTTCACTTCTTCCGCACTGTGCAGTTTCTCAGCCGACCCCCCCCTTTACTCTCCACCATCCACTTTTCTTGCTCACAGCTATACGTAACACACTGACTTGCCATGGCAAGACTGTCCAATTCTTGCTGTTTGCTGGCTTTATATAGCACTTACCACATTTCTCAAACCTTCTACACCATTTCAGTCAGCACTGGATACACCTAGAATGTTCCATGTCTTTCTGGCAAGTAAAGGTTCTGGTAGCCTTAACGTCAGAGGCTTTGCTGGTGGAGGTGGAAGTGATAGGGCCCTCCAAACTTGTGGTAACAACCCACTAGACTCTGTGGTGCCATAACTCACAGTACTACTGTCTCAATCATCACAGCTATAACAACATTACATTGTGTGTAGTACAACATGTCCATGGAGTGAACTATATACCAGTAGAGAGGGACATTGGAATTTCTGTAGTTACCGATGTAGAAATTTCACATACTCAAATCCAACAGAACTAACTCTCATTGTCTATCACGAATTACTTTTAATCAAACACAGTCTGTATATATCTGTAGACCCATTGTTCTAGAGAAAATATTAGTCACTGCAGCTCTGAACAAGAATAAAACATGAGTAGTCCTAGCACTGACGAAGAAACCTATCTGTTACCATATTTTACCATAGTTGGACACAAATATACAGAATGCTCACAGACTACTATTCATAAAAGCAATTGACAGTAACTCTGTGCATCTTATCACAGTGGCAGTGATGTATAGTCTGATAACACTTGACCCACTGCTAGCAGCAGACCAGATCAGTGACTGCTCAAGCAAAGTTCTATAACTGTCAGATTAACCTCTCTCTTTCTAGTTCCTTCACTGAGTTGGATAACATGTATTAATCCAATTTAAAATTGTTCTCATAGTTGGATTGTGTTTTTCTGAAGGCCTTCAATGCAAAAATCTGTTGATGCCCACACACACACACACACACACGTGCGCGCGAAGGACAGTATTGAAAGCCATATGATGGTGAAACCTTCAGCATTTGATACCTACAATTTGAAGAAGTATCTGTTCTGTGTAGGTGGCCGCAGTACTGGTGTGATGCCACTAGCAACTGAACCTTACATCAGGAAGGGTGATGTGATTGGTTGTGCATTGGATTTGACAGTTCCAGTCATAACATTCACTTTCAATGGACACCTTGTAACAGGGTCATTCAGGAATTTTAACTTGGATGGAATGTTCTTCCCTGTAATCAGCTGCTCCTCCAAACTAAGGTACAGTTCATGGCTTTGGATAGAACATATTGCTGTCAATAATTTGTGTGAAAAGGTTCAGTGTATATGCAGTTGTGGTTATTGACTGCATTGTCATCTTTCTTAATAAAGTGAACCCCCCTGTCCATCATTACCCTGTGCATTATTTGTCTGCAAGTGTTGTTTTATTGTGTCCCCTATAAATCTGACACATTTGAAACTTTTCCACAGCTGTTGTTTTCCAGTGTATGTTTTCTTGGCTCCTTCAGAAATGATGGGTAGTTTGCAATAATTAGAATGGAAGAGTGACTGAGGGATTTGAAGAGAACTCAAAAGTGTGTGGTGAGGTCAGGTCGTTACAGGGGAGGTTTTTTGTGGTTCCTGGAAAATGGTTTCCTTTCATTGACCAGAAGATTAGAAAGGGTGTGTAAATTTACTTAATAAAACCAACAAATGCACGTATGTTATTACATATAAATTATCGACATGTTCTGATTGCTTTTGCAACCATCATCAGGGTAGCATTACAAAAATAATAACAATATGACTAACTGCTAACTTATATGTATACAACCACTCAACCTTATAATGAATGCTTCAAATACACCATATGATCACAAATGTCTGCTTATGTACTGTAAAAATCAGATAAAATTTAGTTTTTGAAAAGAAAGAAAACTGGATGTATTGCTGTATGTAGTTAATATACACCTCCTCAGTGGGGTGTATATTAATGGCCTACAACAATACACCCAGTTTTATTTGTTTTAAACAACTAAATTTTGGGGAAAAGGCTGATTAAACTGCCTGTGTTCTGTGTCTGTAACATGAAGTCTTATTGTGATAATACCAATAAAAATGCATGCTTAATGTTTTCACAGTGGTTCCATTTATTTGGCTGCTTTTCATTATTATTTCATCTGTGACTAGTCTTTTAATATATCATTATGCTTTCCAGTATTTTGAGAGATGATTTCAGAAATGTATTTACACATCTCATAATATTTTGGAACAGCCTTAACCAAAATTCTAATCGGGAAGAAATTAAGAGCATAATGCAGTCAGGGAATGCTTGCTATTATTCAGTGCATGATCTTTTGTCTTCCAGTTTTCTATCCAAAAATATAGAGATTAAGATATACAAAATTATAATTTTACCAGTTGTTTTGTATGGGTGTGATTCTTGGTTGCTCACACTGAGGGAGGAATGTAGGCTAAGGATGACTAGGCTACAGGCTTCATTATACAAAAATCATGATTCAATTCCTAGCATAGACAAGAGACTTTTTGCTTCTCCAAAGCATCCAGACTAGATCTGGGCTCACCAAGCCTTGTATTTAGTGGGTACTCAGGAGCTCTTTTCTGAGGGGTGAAGCACCCGGAGCATGATTATTTCAAAATTAAGTAGAGCTGTACCTCTTCTCCCCAGTATACCTTCAAGGTAAGAACAAGGACAAGTTTGCCATTACGTTTTACTGTATTTACTGCATACCTTTCAATAATTTGTAATTCATTAAAATCTTTCACATGTGTCAGTGTGAGTCTCCAACTGAGTTCATTCTGGAAAGAAAATTTATGTATAAGGATATAGTAGTTATGTGTAGTACGTGAAGCACACTGAACAACTTATTCCCACTCCATTCTGTGCAGTAGAAAAATATGCGAAACTTATCGCTTTGTTGCTTTGAGCATGCAACACATTTTAGATGTAGTAGTAGTTAGCACTTCCTTTTGTAGAAGATATTCTTGTATCATCATATCTCTCTAATGGTAAAGCAGGACATGGTTGATTTTCTCAGCTTGTCAGTGTTGTCCATTGTTGTATATGTTGTGTTCATAGCATACTTTGGCAGTTGTAACAGTTGTCCTCAATTTCAGCTGTCGGTTTCTGCTTGGTGGTGACCATGGCCGCCTAAAATACATACCTCCAGAGGAATTTTCACCACTAGTTGAAAGTTTGCTGCCACAACAAGTGCTTTCAATTGATCCATGTTTTTACTTCGGAAACTTGAACAAGGTTGTCCTTTCTGGACCTTGGCCAGTGGAAGATGATACAGCCTTTGTTCCAACACCTGTTGACACTACATCTGTGAGTAATATCATTACACATCACAGTGAATATTGGAAAAAATTTGGTGTACTACATGTATGCAGAAAGTATTTGTGTAGTTGTGAAAGACTAGTACTGAAAATGCAGTGGTTTGGACAGAAAATGAATGTGTACCCAGAGATAACAATATACCAAAGTGAGTCAGATGGAAACCTTCAGAATTTTTTTGCCAGCTAGTTCACTGCAGATAGGTTTGGTACATCTTCACAATTTCTTGAACATGATCCCTGCTGGGTTCAATGTGTGTACTCCAGTACTTTACAAGTGTCTGGTTTTATTGTGCAAAAATTCCTTTGATTGCTTGTATAGCCACTTGTTCACTATGGTTTCCACTTCTTTATCAGATCAGGAAATCTTTCCAAGAGCCTTTTTGAGTGGCCCGCGAAATGGCACCATACCTTGCTTGCCCATGTTTCAGGAAGTAGTGGACTCAGCTTTCATCTCCAGCGACTGTGTGCTTAGGAAGCTGTCATGTTATGGTTTATGTCATCACAGAATTTCATGGCAGGCATCCACTAGTGCACATGCATATGCATGTGTGTGCCTAACTTTACTGCTTGTCTTTCAATGGCAGAGACCTGCACATGTTGCAAGTTCATATTGCAGTATTCTGTGGTATACAAGTTATATGATCTGGTAGGAGGTTCCCAACATTTCAGAGGAACATATGGCCACCATTTTCAGGATAAAAGTTGTAACTACCAGGCTGCACAAGACCATAATGTGTGTCTTCAGTGCTCTGGGGACCTTGTGTCTCATATTTGTTACATGTTGCCTTTCGTTATTGAAAGTGAATAAAATATGTGACTTACACATGTTGAGTTTTGAAATATGTAATACTGCATTTGTATTAAAACTCTTGAAATTGTCACTGGGTCACTGAATTTCTTTTTTTATTAAAAAAACGTCTGTGTGGGCATGCCACCAGAAAAGTGTTCTTGTTTGGTAACTGCTGTGAAACCAAAGAAGGGAAAGCACATTGATTGTTAGTCTAGAGATGTAGTATTTCTTATTCACAGGAGAAGGAAAGAAATAATGATATCCACAGCCATACAGGTGAGGTGTGTCGGCAATAGTGGATGCAGGGAAATATTGAATCTGTTATTTTTCATGGCTGGAGTAATAATGGGAGCTGTCACTCTGAAATACCAAATGCAACGAGCCATATTGTTTCATAAAGGAGAAAAATACTTAGTGTCATTTTAAGCTGTTGAAGAGTCTAGTTAATCTTAACATTCATTACTCACATGTAATGTGTTGGCTTTTGTCAGCATAAAAAAAAAACGCTGTGCACAGTGCATCTTGGTGCACATTTTAATGTCTGTGCTCAAGGGTTAAGTAGACATTGCTGCAGGACAAATCCTTTATTTGCAACATTGATGACACACTGATGATGGGGAATTTTTGTTCTTTATACAAAATTCTGTACATATAAAAGCATAGTTCCACAGCTCAGTTGTGGACACAGGCTAGAATCTATCATGAATTTCAACTCAGTAACGGCATTCTGCAGTATTTGTATCTGCAAAAAACTTATTTCCTTCTCCTAATCAAATAAAATTCTGCATACTGCATAGAAGACTAGAAGATTGCATGCTCTGGTACCTCTTCCTAGATGTGTCTCGTATAATATTTCTTTTTTTTGTTTTAGGTAACACTTCCAAGTTACGTGGAGAGTATAAGAGACCGTCTAGCAGAAAACATTCATGAAATGTGGGCAATGAATAAAATTGAAGCTGGATGGCAATATGGTGAAAGACGAGATGATGTGAGGAAGATTCACCCATGTCTCATTCAGTTTGAGAGGTTGCCACCGGCTGAGAAACGATATGATTCCCAACTTGCTGTACAAACATTGAAGTAAGTACTTAACCATTTATGTTGATTTTATGGTACTTAACCTTATTTCTTTAAAATTCAGACTATCAACTGCTACATGAAACATGTCTTATAGATAACTTTTCTCATCAAAACTCTGATAACTAACTTAGAGAATATGGCACCTACAATAACCTTAAACTCAACTCACTCATCTGACATAGTTTTTACACATTTTCCGTCAAAACATCAGAGGTTTAAGAAATAAAACAAATGAACTCTTTTTCACTTACAACATAACTTAGCACAAATATTGTGTCTAACAGAACATCATCTAAATCAAATGGAACTTAATATGATACACATGGAAAACTGTTTGCTAGGTTCATACTGTGTTTGCATTTTCTTTTATAAAAGCATAAAATTCTCTGTCATAAATGTAGATAATTGCTGTGTCAATCAAGACATTGATGTATGTGCAGTTCACCATGATTCTACTGTTAGGAAATTTTTTAAAACTATATATCAATCTCCATCAGGAAATTTTAACAAGTTTATAACTCAATTAGATATGATACTGCAAACTTTATACAGCCCAAAAGTAGATCTTATCATATGTGGAGATATTAACATAAATTAACTTAATGATAATGACAGAGTGACACAATTTAATACACTACTAAATTCATATTACTTGTTCTGACCAGTTATTTTTCCCAATAGAATTGGAAAAGATTCTATTGCTCCTATAATTTCATTGATAACTCTAAATTTGACAGCTACAAAATACTTCCCTTAAATAATGGCCTATCAGATCACGATGCACAACTTGTAACTATAAAGACTGCATTGAACCAATCACAAGATCATCAGACTTATTTCGAAACAAAACAAAAGCATGTACAATTGCTGATTTTCAGATCCAATTGAGTTATGCAGTATGGGTCTCAGTTTTCAAGGGTGATGATGTAAATAAAATATGTAATTCTTTTTTAAATACTTATTTAAGGATCTTGTATTCAAGTTTACCATTGACTGAAGTAAAACAGGATAACTACAAATATTTCCTGGATTACGTGGGGAATAAAAATTTCTTGCGAATGTAATAGAGAAGTAACAATGCATAGTGAACAAGAATAGCAAAAACTTGTCTATAAAGCATATTACAAAAATTATTGTAAATTATTATCAAAAGTTATAAAGGCAGAAGAAAGATTAAATTATGAGAAGCAGATAAGGAATTTGAATAATAAAATGAGATCTGCATGGGATATTATATATGCAGAAACAGGGAGAAAAGTAAAATATGATGCCGACAATCTTTAAATATCAATGGTGTGAATATTAAGAACAAACAAAATATTACTGACGTTTTTAGTAATTATTTGCTAACTACAGTTGATAACACCACCAATAAGAATATGAGGGGCTGCTGATAAGTCTTTAGCCCGACCAGGAAGGAAACAAGCTACAGCGACCAAACTCAGGATTTTTTCAACATACTCCCCACGAAGCTCAATACACTTCTTAGACCGTTGCTTTAACTTTTGCAAGCCACTCAAAAAAAAAATTCAGAAGTCTGTCCGTCCAACCAGGTCTCCGCGGCAGCAATGACCTCTGCGTTGGACAAAAATTGGCGACCTTTCAATTGTTTTTTCAGTCCAGGGAACAGGTGGTAGTCCAACGGGACCAGATCCAAAGAATAGGGTGGGTGTTCAAAATACTGGAAGCCCAGGTGACCAGTTTCTTCTGGGTTGCAAGTGCCTGGTGAACCAGGGCATCGTCTTGCAAGAACACGACCCCCTTCGTGACCTTCCCGCAGCGTTTTTCCTTCAAAATGTCCTTCATTTGCACCAGCAGAGATGAGTAATACTTGGTGTTGATAGTTTGGCCCTTTGGAAGATAATGAGGAGGATGCTGTCTTGGTCCCAAAAAATCGAGATAAGAACTTTTCCAGCGGATTTTTGCACTCGGAATTTTTTGGGCTGGTATGAGCCACTACGCTGCCACTCCATTGATTGTTGCTTTGTCTCCGGGTCTTAGTGATATAACCAGGTTTCATCCATGGTCACCAATCGTCACAGGAAATCATTTGGATCACGCCGAAAAAATTCCAAAAGTTGCACAGATGACTGGCACCATTGATGTTTTTGATCCGCATTCAGGCATTTTGGGACCCACTTCGTGTAGAGCTTCCGCATGTCTGAATCTTCATGAATGATGGACCCAACCTGCTCATGTGAGATGCCCAGTTGCTCAGATATTGATTTAGCTGAAATCCAGCGGTCTTCCAAGATTAGCTCGTGAATTTGGTCAATAATCTCCAGGGTGGTCACTGTTTTGGGTTGTGCAGGACAAGGCGCATCACAGGTGGAAAAATCAACACGTTTAAACTAGGCCACCCAGTTTTTGATGGTGGCATATGATGGTGCATGTTCCCCAGATGTTTCTGTCAGAATGTTGTGAATTTCCTTTAGTGCTTTGCCTTGCAGGAAGAAAAACCTGATGACAGCTCATGTCTCCATGTTGTTGGAATCGTGCGCGTCACCTGACATGCTTCCTTTCAGTCTCTGTAACAAGAAAAGACTTTCAAGTCGGCACATGTACAGACCCCTCTTTCCAACGACACTATTGATTCTATCCTACAACATCGGGAAGTAGGTCGGGCTAAGGACTTATCAGCACACCCTCGTATAAGTAATACCACAAAAAAAAACACTATCAATATAAATAATGTTACCTTCATGCTTTTTATATTCCAAGCTTTCACAACAAAATATCCTTACATGAACAGTAAAGCAACTATGACTAGGGAAGTGGAAAACATTATTAAAGCTCTCAAATCAAATAATTCACAGGGATATGATGAAATTGCTACAGAAATACTAAGAGTAAGTTCCCCTTTTATAAGTTCACATTAAATTATATATGCAATAAAACTCTCTCTACAGGCATTTTCCAAGACAGATTGAAATACTCGATAATGAAACCATTATACAAAAAGGTAATAAGCATGATGTATCCAATTATAGACCGCTATCACTTCTAACATCATTTACAAAAAATTTTTAAAAAATAATTCGAAGTAGACTTGTCGACCATTTAACTAAGTATGATATTTTAAGTATGGAACAGTGAGGTTTTAGACCAAACCTAGAACAAACCTGACAACAGGATTGCCACTTATAAAGTAGCTAATGTAATCTTAAATGCCATGAGCAACAAATAAATGATGAAGGGTATTTCTTCTGTGCTATAGAAAAAGCTTTTGATTGCTTAAATCATATTGCTGTCTGAAGTTGCAATTCTGTGGTATAACTGTTAAAGAAAAAGTACACTACAAACATTATCTTAATAACAGATGTCAAAGAGTATCAATAAACAACAAAAGTATAATAGAACTGTACTGTCTAAATGGTCAGAAATTAAACATGGCATTCCACAATGTTCCATCTTGGGACCTCTGCTGTTTCTGTGATATATAAATGATTTATCTGCGATAATAAATAATAAATCTTCTTATTATATTATTTGTGGATGATACCAGAATATTGTTCATGCACCCTAATCCTATATATTTTAATATAAATATCAATAAGGTTCTTGAAATTCCAAGTGGTTGGTTTAAGGAAAACTTACTTTCTCTAAATTTCAAGAAAACACAATATATTCAATGTCATCATCATCATCATCATCTTCCTCCATGGATTAGGTCATTTGACCTGTTCCTGCATTGACGCGTTGCCATCGTTTCTTGGGGCGTCCACGATCCCTTCTTCCTTGGGGTTTGTAGGTGAGGGCGTGTTTCAGGAGTCTGGTGTTGTCCATTCTTTTGAGGTGGTTGATCCAGATTTGTTTGTATTTGAGTCTCACGTCTTGTATTCCAGAGATCTCTAGTTCTTGTCTTATGTCTTCGCTTCTTATTTTGTCCAGTCTTGGGTATCCTGTAACACTTTGCATCTCTGCAGCTTCTAGGTGAGTCATGCTCTCTGCGTGGTTACCCATGTTTCGCTGCCATACAGTAGTGATGGTCTAGCTACAACTTTATAAAATTCATTTGTGTTTCTGTACGGGTTTTCTTTAAGTGTTTCCTAACAGTGCTGCATATTCCTTGGAATCTGTTTATTTTTTTGTCAAAATCTGGCTCACCGTCTAAACTCAGTTCGCATCCCAAATAATTAAATTGTTTCACTTGTTCTAATATTGATCCGTCTATTTCTATTTTAGAGCGCACTAGGTGTTTTCCTTT
>Ga0123354_10002879_pt1 | contig 23316 bp, 10 predicted proteins | sample TergutLab28metaG_2_FD_97872 | JGI IMG/M metagenome (GOLD analysis project Ga0123354, IMG submission 97872) | Labiotermes labralis P4 segment gut microbial communities from Petit-Saut dam, French Guiana - Lab288 P4 | ecosystem: Host-associated > Arthropoda: Insects > Digestive system > Gut ... | reverse complement strand
GAGGAGGTGAAAAAAAAAAAGGGGGGGGGAGAGGTTGGGGGTTTTTATAGGGGAAAGGGTTGGGCAAAAAAAAGGCCGGGGCGGAAAGGAGGGGGGGGGACGGGGGGGGGGGGGGGGGGGTCAGATTAGAGAAATGGGCTGTGGAGGGCAACGACCCACATGGAGGCCATGGGTGCGTATGTGAAGGAGATACGGTGCATGTCAGGGTGAGGAGGGTGAGCCATGGGATGGTAGAGATCAAACTGTTGTGCTTCAGGTGGCTGTCTCCTTTCCTTAAGCTTGTGTAGAAGGGGTTTCCAGGATTTGCTTAAGGTCAGGCCATTTTCTCAGTTGATGTTGTGTGGGTGCATTCAAGTTCAGTAGCTTCCCTGATGAGTCGATCCATGTGTCCAGTTTTAGCAGAAAGGGGTGTTGTGCCCTTTAGTTTAATAATGTGGTCATATTTAATTCGGACACCGGGGAATTACCCAGAAGAAAGCATGCACTAATAATACATAATTGGGCTAGGTTCGATCATGTGTTATTATTATTCACCAACATGTTTCAGTCCCTCCTGTGACCAACATCAGGGTGTATTATAACAAGGATACAATCAATATGCTAATAATTGTACAAAAATGTATGATAAAACCACCTGCTGTTACATGTGATTTTCTCTAGCACTCTGTATGATCATAAAATTTCAAATTATTCTTGCCTACTTACGGAGCAGGGTTGTTCTTGTGAAGCTACCCGGTTCTCAGCTAGTCAAGAAATTCCCTGCATCTTATGGGACATGAAGGTTCATTTTTGCATTTACATTTTCTGTCTCAGAAGACTTTTGTAATTCATTGCCTTTGCTTCAGAACACTCTGATATTTTGATGAAATATATCTAATGAATCAAATGAATGTGTATTTCTTTCTTGGTCTGTGAAGTCCTAGTGTTTGCCATCATTATATCTTAAGAACCTTTGTGCATTTTGTCTTAAGATAGCATAGATTATAACAGGAATACCTTTAACACTTGGCACACAATCATCACTTATTCTGTTAGCAGTATGATGAATCATCTTCCTCTAGCCTTATAATTTAAAGAGCAAGCCATGTGCTATGTATTCTTTACTCACAATGGAAGCAGTCTCAGTAACACTGATGGTGTGGGACATGCCATAGCATATCATGGCCCAGTCAAATTATAAATTCACACTCCTCACCTTCCTTTGTATCCACAGCTTGTCATGCCTCCTGAAGTGGTTTGCAAATCCCACATTTGTGTTTTGTGTCCTCTGTGCACTGAAATTTATGACCTTCTTGGCTGAGTAATGGTGATTTCTATCCAGGCTGTTTCCTGGCTCCCACCACTATAACAATATGATTTACAAAGCCTTTCTCAGACTTTGAACAACATTAGCATGAGGTGCATTTGGCTTAAAGATGCTAGTGACCCCATATTCTTGGGGCATGGGTCCAATTTCCCACCCACACCTACTTCCTCATCTTTCTCGTCTTAATTTTGGTTCGCCCCATATGAGATTCTACTTTTTTGTCCACATGCTTGAACAGACCTGTTCTTTGCAGGCCAACTTCCAGTACAATGAATCTTGCTCAGCTGATTATGAGATGTGATCAACAGAAACCTGGATTTAGAATTTTTTGCATAATCAAGTTACTTAAATCATTCAAATTATCCTGTCCATTAATATTACTGCTGCTATTTCCAGCTTTCAAAAATCTAATTTCTTTCCTTGCTGTCTTAATATTTTTCCAGATGCCTTTTTCTTTTTCTCCGGATATCTTGCATGCTTCTGGTATTTACAAGACTTGCAATCATACGGCATGCCAACAGCCAATAAACTACTTAGCTCACACACCAACAAATGCACTATTTATTAACTTGGTTAGTATTAGTTGGTGTGTGAACTACATAGATTTCAAAATGCGCGGTGCAACGATAAAACAAAAGCCAATAAACTGTTCAGTGTTAGTTATTAAACTGCAGGGATCAGCTGTACTCCCTTGTTTTAAGCTGAGATACCAAATATTCCTGAAACCTCACTTTTCTTTCATTCTTGATACACTTGCTTGTTGATGTGACTGAAGTCATAAAAATGAAAGTAACCATCAGCAGGCTCCCATCATTTTTCTTGGTATTTATATGCTTGTTGCTTACAAAACTAACAGGCTGCTTCAGTTGGAAGATGATCTTTAAAACACTGGAAACCACTGACTTAGTGACACAGTGTCACATCCCAGAAAAACCTTATCTTCTGCAACTCTGTTGTGTAGGCCTCAAACCTAGTAATGTTTGAATACTTTGTATGGTCCCTGTTAATGCAAAGAATAGTGTGTATTTGGAAATGAAATGTTGTGAAATGTCTTGAACATGCTGGACTGTTATGAGCCAATCATGATCCCAAGGGACCTACTTGAGTGTAATGTAGATGGAGGAATTCCAGATCTGTTGTAGAGCATGTACACTGAAATAGGTACCACAATTCACAGTAACCTGTGAACAAGTCAGGTCTGCACATTGTGTACCAACCACTCAGAAATACAGTAGACTTACAGTAGAGATCACCTAGATTTATGTTTTCACTTTTGTGGTCTAGGGCATTGGCTCTGAAAACATTTTCTGCCTGTGGGAATCTGAGTTTGGTATCAGATGTTGCTGCACACTTGGGAGCTGTAACCTGCTGTGAATGTTTCTCACATATTAAAGCCTCACAAAATGCAAAGGGAACTTGTAGACATGAACTTAGTAGTGTGTACGTCCCTCCTCCACGCTGCATAAGTTTGTACAATCCTTGCTTTTAATACACAGGTTTTTACGTAGATATGTTTATTTTTTTATTTTTAAATGTTATAAAAGCCGATAGAAAACGTACTACAGTTATTGAAAACAATTAGTTACACATTCTGCATTCACTTTGGTGGATCTCAGGAATACTGAATAAATGAATATGAATATAAATTGATCAGGTATTTAACCTGTGGAAATTCTTTGTTTCATAGAATCTGCCATATAATTAGAGTAGTTGATTTCTTAACCAGCTTTTCATTTCTAGTACATGCATTTATGAAATTATACTGCAGGTGAATTTAAAAAATATTACATTTTATTAATGTCATAACATAATGTTTCTCTCGTATTAAAGTCATGATAAGTGATGCTTTTGGCTGGGGGAGCACTCACAAGATAGGTATGAACGAGTTCATGCTCTGAAAAATATGTCTATCACATGAGTTCTTCCTGTCTGTTGTGTGACGTAAGTGTAAGTAACGTGTGTGGTAATGCTGCCACTGAGATGATTGGTGGTCTGTAACAGTGGTGCACAACTTCTTCTACCTGTGATCCCCACTTTCTTCAAGACCATTTCTGATGCAACCAATCTTTTTTATGGATTCCAACTATTGTACCATTTCTTGTTAATCAGTCTTCTTCTTCTTCAGGCACTGAATTTCCTATAGTGTTTGGAAGTTATTCCCTTCTCAACAACACCTTTCCATTTCCCCCGATCCTGGATGCAGGTTATCCAATTTTTAACTTTCATTTGGCAAATGTCCTGTTTGATGTTATCTTCCCATCAGTACTTGGGTCTTTCTTGTGATCTTTTGGTTAGAGGATTCCATTTAAATATCTTCTTGACTGTTCTGGTATCTGACATTCTTTGTATGTGACCAAACCAGCTTATTCTTTGAGCTTTAATATAATTGACTATATTTTTGTGTTTTATCAGATTATCTAATTCTTCGTTATTTTTAATCCTCCATATTTGATTTTCTTTCCTAGGCCAAAATATTCTTCTTAAAATTTTCGTCTCAAAGACCAGCAGTTTCTGAACTGTAGTTTCTTTCAGCACCCATGTTTCTAAGGCGTATGTCATTATTGGTCCTATGACAGTTCTATATAGTTTTAATTTCAAGCTCTTAGTGACTAATCTACTTTTGAAGAACTTTTGGTTTGTGTAGTATGCCTTTGTACCAAGAGCTATCCTCTCTTTGACCTCCTTTTCGATTGAGTTACTATCATTTATAATGGACCATAGATATTTATATTGTTGAACTGGCTCTATATATGAGTTGTTAATCTTTAAATTCTCAGTCCTTATGTCTTTTTTTGTGCATTTTAGGTACTTGGTTTTCTTCTCGTTGATTGTTAATCCAACTTCCATTGAGTTATTTTTTAGTTGTTGGAATAGTGACTATTTGGTGCATGCAGTTATCAGTACATTATCTGCATAAGCCATAAGTTGTGTAAGTCATGTGGAAATATTACCTCTCAGGTCCATTTTCTTTAGTACTGTGTCGATTACCAGACTGAATAATGTTGGAGAAAGTGGGTCACCTTGTTTTATTCCGCTTTCCACTCTAAACTCTGATGTATATACATTGTTTACTTTCACCTTTGCTGTTGTGTTTTTCAGTTAGCTTAACTAACCTTATTAATTTTGGGGGTATTTTATTCTGGGTTAAAGAGTCTAATATTTTGTTCCTTTTAATAGAGCCGAAAGTGTGTGTATAATCTATAAATATATTATGAATATCAATATTATATTCGTAGCATTTTGCAATAATTTGCCTTATCATGAAGATATTGTCAGTTGTGGATCTATTAGGTCTGAATCCAGACTGATAGTCACCTAGCTCGATTTCTATATCTACCAGCTTCTGATTCAGAATTATTGCAAATATCTTATATGCAACATTTAACAATGTTATAGGTCTATAATTCATACAGTCCAATCAGTCTCCCTTCTTATACAGCGGGCAAATTATTCCTTCCTTCCATTGATTGGGCAGTTGTTCTTTTTCCCAGATCATTAATATAAATTTATATATCCTTTGTTTCAAAGTTCTCCCACCTTGTTTGATTAGCTTAGGAATTATATTATCGGTACCTCCTGCCTTGTTACTTTTCAGTCTTGTTAATCAAGATTTGTTGAAAATATTTTTACAGTATAACTTTAACTGAAAAGAGATATATGTACCAAATTTTGTGCTGTGTTTATATATTTTCATATTCTCTAAAATGCACCATGTTAATGTATGTGCTATTTTGAATTTGCCACAGTTTTCAGCAACCCCAAGACAGTCATCCACAACCCCATAATTGTGGGCTATTTGTCATATTAAATAGCATAACTAGAATTAGATGTTGCTCTGTCATTTGCACACTGCATTTTTAACTTTCAGTTATGGTATGGGATGACTTGAAGAAGACACCTGTAATTGCATTGGACTTTAATGCCCCTGTGCGAGGGGTGCGCTTACGACGTGATAGGATCGTTGTTGTGTTAGAGGGTGTTATCAAAGTGTACACCTTCACCCAAGCACCTCAGCAGCTTCATGTGTTTGAAACAAATCCTAATCCTAAAGGTAGGAGAAACAATGCATCATGTTGAGGACCTTTTTGACATGGTGTCCTGTGCTATGGGTTGGAGATTTTGCCAGCTAATGTCTAGTTGTTTTAGAATAGTATTCTCCAGTTCATCTTTTCAATAATTTTAAACTCAACCAATGACTGTGGATTCATATCCAAGAGTCTCGACACTATTGAAGGTTGTGTAAAAGGTTTGATTCAGAATGTTACACAAGTAATCATCAGTTCACATCTCTTAAGCTTACTTGTAATTGACTGTTTTTCTGTTGTTTGAGAACCTCTTGTTCATTTTAGTCAGGAGGGGAGTCTTAAGAAAATGAGATTATTCCTATACGTATGGTACTATTGTTATTGAAGTATGTGAAACTTACCTCTAAATTGCAAACAGCCTAAGAATCTTACAGATTACAATCAAACATGTACTCTTTTTGTGTTCGTTGCATAAAGTACATATGATGTTTGTGCATTTTCATATTTTTTGGTCAGAACAACTGGTTTATTTCACTGGTATTAGGTACTGGGGTTCTGAACTGAAAGCTGTCATTTTGCTTTGTGTATGTGCCGGACGGTTAATAGAATTGTCGGCCATGACATGTGGGGTCTTGTGATTAATGCCTCTGCTACTTGAAGACAAACCAAATGTTGTTTTTCAACATGAGAGAGCACCATCACACATCCAGTTTGAGATAACAACATTCTTGAATAGGCAGTTGCCTGAACTGAACTGTGTTTTGGACGGTTCACTTCCTGGCCTTTGCTATCTCCAGCTCTGACCCTCCTTGACATTCTCTTGTGGGGCTTTGTGGAAGATGAGTTTTACATTCTACCCATTCCCAACCCTACATGACTTCAACAAATGAGTGCAAACAGTCTTTAGGATCATCCCTGTTGTCTTATAAGCAATTAGGGAGGAGGCAGAGTATGTCAAAATACAACTGTCTTGTATCCTACTTTATTATGCTGAAGACGACATGTTTCGGCCACTGTGGGCCATCTTCAGGCCACAAAAACATATACAGAGGAAAACTATACAGAGTATGATCATAGTATAGGTGCATATTCTAACCTTTCATCGAGATCTCGTTGAAAGTTTACAATATGCACCTATACTATGACCATACTCTATAAAGTTTTCCTCTATATACATTTTTGTGACCTGAAGATGGCCCACAGTGGCCGAAACATGTCGTCGTCAGCATAATAAAGTAGGATACAAGACAGTTGTGTTTTGATGTACCCCATCCCCACCCTGAGTACAAACAGTGATTGCAAAACATGAACATACATGGTACAAAGTCATTTATGTTCTTGATGTGTGCAGGGCTACAAATGGAGTACCTACTGCACTGTGTTGGGTATGAAAAAAATAAATTTTTTGAGTTGCTCTTTATAATGGTATACATATAATTTTTACTTACTTATTACTTTCTTACCACACAGCCTCGTATTCAGTGAGTACTCAGAGCTGTTGTGCATGGATGAAGTGACCAGGGCAAAAGCTGACCCCTCATCTCCATCTTGAGTATAGGTTTAAAATTTGTGAACCCGTACCGCCACTTCTGCATATGTCAGTATGGCTTGGTTTAATTTAGCACAGGGAGAACGTGGTAATGTCTCTCTTCCTTTGAGGAACAGGGGAAACTTAATTCTGAGATGGGAGTTTTTATAGGGCCAAATTTTATTTGGTTTTAGTGATAGGGTTATGATGAAGATGTAGCTAGCAGATTACTCCTGCAGCTTAATATGTCCCTTGGTATGGGCCTGCTGTTTCCAATATTCACAGAGTTTTGACTTCATAAATTAGAGATGGAAAAGGCATACAAAGTATAATGTATAGTTGTTTGGCCATGGTAGTCCAGTAAGAAAGTAAAATTTAGGGTTGTATGTTGATCATATTGGATGCCAATAACAAATATTTGTTACATTTGTGTTGTAGGTTTGTGTGTTTTGTGTCCAAATAGCAATAATTCTTTACTGGCTTTCCCTGGACGGAAAATGGGGCATGTCCAGGTTGTTGACCTAGCCAACACTGAGAGAGCGCCTCTTGACATAGTGGCACATGAAGCAGCTCTTAGTTGCATAGCCCTTAACCTACAAGGAACTCGCCTTGCCACGGCCTCAGAAAAGGTCAGTTTCTGAGTGATTTTTTATCTTTTTTTTTTAAGCTGTATTTTAGAGATGTTTGTTAACTGCATTTGGGTTGACACCTGGTGGCAGTAGTACAGTACACAGTTACACACAAACAATACACAGAACAACACAATTAATTTGGGAAGAGTGCGGGCCGTGCCCCGTCTTTGCGAGTTGTACCCCGGCATTTGCCTTACAACTGAGGAAAAAGCACGGAAAAACCTCAGTGAGGGTAGCCGAAGAGTGCCAGTTGGAACGTTGAAAACAGAATATACAGAACAGAACATACATAACAATAAGAATACATGAACATAACAATAAAAATGCATAACTTACAAAATTAAACAAAAGCATAAAAAAAAATAAATACACATAAATGAAACAATACAAACACACAGTAAATACAAGTACACATATAATTATCCATCATGTTGAAACAGACCACCCATTACTGTAATCATGCATGGACTAGACATCATGTTGCAAATTTGGTGCAAGACGTTGTCAGTTATGCTTCATTTATTTAATAACACTTTCAGTAGCTCCGATTATATAGTGGCGGATGACAGGATGATAGTGAAGGCAGTGTGGTGGCATTTTGTATGAGGATGTGTTCATGAAGACCTCACATATTTCAAAACTTGCATAATTTAAGACTAATTTTCCTATAGGAATCAAGGTAAGGTAATGGAGTTGCGTTTCACATACCTCACGAATCTGCAACCCTTGTAGCTTTATTTTTGCTTTTAAACAGACTGTTTAATGACAGTATAAATAAATAATGAAAAGTTAATATAATGACAGTTGTATTTATCAGTGTTATAAGCTGCCTGAAAATGTGGGGGAAAATAATCATATTCTGATGACACTGAGGGAATGGGAGTCGCAACGGGCACCTGATTAGGACACACTATCTTAACTTTTTTTTTTTTTTGGATTCTTTGTTGATACATCAACCAGCAAATGCACTTAATTAAATACAATTTGTGACAAATATTAATCTCTCACATGTTTGGCACTTGAGTGTGTTCCTTGGGGAGCCTCTCAGGTCATAGGAATACTAGCCCAACACGTTAATCTAGGTATCACTGTCATTGGAATGATTAAAATTTTAAAACACGTAAAATTGATATGCATAAAAGTGATATGCATAAAATTACTAAGTTATATTATTGAAACTATGTGATAGCCATTTCACAGTTTTCATGTCACAACACTGTAATTCTGTGTGTACCTAGATTAACATTTTTTTTTTACTTTTGCTGACCATGCATCTCAGTATATTTATCTCAGTAATTAACCAACTTGATGTGCAAAATTTTTGTTTTACAATAATTTTATTTCATGCCTCTACATGTTTCGAGCACATGTGCTCATCATCAGGAGGTCAAAATTGCATTACACAGCCTCTGGTATCATCACACCTGTAGGTGTGCATCAGTTCGGTTAATTATTGAGATAAACTAGATTAACATGTTGGGCATTTAATTCTTTGTTATGAAAGGCTCCCTGAGGAAGGCACCCCAGTCTCAAAACATGTGAGAGATTAATATTTGGCATAAATTGTATTGTATTAAGTGCACATGTTGGTTCATATATTAATTATATGAATATGCACAATATGAATAACATAACATTTTTGGATTCATTCTTGATAACTGACATGTTAAAATTCCACACTGCTGGTGGTCATGTCTATTGTCTAAATACGTGTCTTGTGGAATGTTCTTAACTTTATCTCATTCATTCATTTAGTAGTCTGTCTTACGACAGGTTCAAAGCCTCTTCCAAAGCGAGCTGTCCACACAGCGCGATCTAGAGCTTCCTCCTTCAAATGAGAGTATCCTCTCCTTTCCTTAAGGTCATCCAGTAGCTTCCAACATCTTCTTCTTTGTCTTCCTGTCACTTCAATCCCCACTTTTATCTTTCCTTCAATAACCCATTGTAGAAGGCAGTTTCTACGCAAACTATGACCAATCCAGTTAGCCTTCCATTTACTTATTTCATGTAGGACATTCCTCTGTTACTTGACTGTAAGTAATACTTCTTCATTTCTCACATGATTGGTCCAGCTGACCTTCTCCATCCTTCTCCAGCACCACATTTCAGAACTTTCCAGGTGTTTCTGATCTACTGCCCAAAGCGCCCCAGTTTCAGCACCACATAAAGCTCTATTCCAAATGTAGTATTTTACTAATTTCTTCCTCAACTTCAAGTCCAGTGTGCTAGTAAAATTATCTCATGTAACTATTATTTTTATCATTGACATATGTATGAGCCTGTATGTATTTTATTGAAATTTTATGTATAGTTAAAGATGTGACGTGTACATGTGTTCTGTGTTTTATTTTCTGGCAGGGAACTTTAATTCGAGTATTTGACACATCAACAGGGTCTATGATCAATGAATTACGGAGAGGAGCAAACACAGCAAACATTTACTGGTGAGGATCTGATTTTGTAGAACCTTATGCAGTTTTATTGATTAACTAACCAAGGTTAACAAATTCCATGATTATGGCAGCCACTAAATATTCTGTACACTAAAATCACTGTTTATAGTATGTGGTAGGATCCTGAAAGTTCCCAGATTTCAGTCATACCAAGCTAACCACACTTCCTCTTACAGCAAAGTAAGTGGAATTCACAGTGGTAAAGTATGCATATCTGTTGAGAAAACTAGAACAGTTTGATACCTGTCAGAATGCTTCAGTTGGGCATGGAGAGAAATTGTCTCTCATACTGAATGATTTATGTAGATTAGACTTTTAAACAATCCACTCTGATGGGCACAACCAGTTTAAAAAATTTGAAGGATTCTTAGAGGGTGAGGAATTCAGTGTCGTGCCAGCAGCATCACAGAATGAAGAAAATGTGGGCAAAGTTCACACAATTTTGATGTCAGATCTGTGTGTGACAGTTGAACAGATAGCAGACTGAATGATATTTCATACAGATTGATTCAGAGCATTCTGAAAGATCTGTCAATGTAGCATGTGTGTGTGTGTGTGTGTGTGATGCATTCTGAAGGAGGACCAGTTGGAGATTAGGAAGGTGATTACTGCTGAACTCTGTGAATGATCAGTGCAAAAACAGACCTCTTATTGATGATTATTACCGGACACAAATTTTAGGTGTTGGTCAGTGATTCTAAGATGCAAGATGAGTCCTGAAGTGGCACTAACTAACTAACTGACTGACTGACTGACTGACCGACTGTATGGAGCAGAGTTCTTCTTGAGAAGCTAATTGGTTCTCAGCTAGTCAGGAAATTCCCAGCATTTTATGGTACCTGCAGGTTCAGTGCCACATTCACAAGAGGCTGCTACTGAGCCAGATCAATCCAGACCATGCCCCTTGTCCCATTTTCTGAAGATCCATTTTAATATTATCCTCCCATCTATGCCTGAGTCTTTCAAGTGGTCTCTTTCTCTCAGTTTCCTCCACCAAAACCCTGTATACACCTCTCCCCTATACATGCTATGTGCTCTAACCATTTTTTTTGACAACTTAGGTGTGTGTTGCATCATGTGTTCATTCCTGTTGGTCAAACAGTGAATTTTACATTTCATAGCGAATTTATGAAAAGTTTTAGGGATACCATTTAGTGAAGAAGGCTGAGAATGTGGAGAAACAGTTGGTTCCTTCACCATGACAATGCTCCTTGTCACACCTTCCTCACAGTACAGCAGTTTTTGTGAAGACTCAAAATTATAACCATCCCTCCTTCATTATATTTGCCATTTCTACACCTTGCAATGTGTGCCTGTTCCGTAGACTGAAAATTGGCTCGAAGGACATTGTTTTGGGCCCACAGAAGGAATTGAATAGAATGCAACAGCAGGTCTGACATCTGTACTAAAAAGAAGGGGGTTGGGGAATGTTGGTTTCCAGAGGTGCTTTCAGCAATGGCAGGATGCTGTTAGGAGTGCATATATGCGGAAGGACAGTACTCAAATGTTAACTGTGTTATGTTTTGTGTATATTCTATTCACTGTACATTTTTCTTGAGTGCTGGGTTTGTTATATAATGACATATTTATTTGCAGTATAAATTTCAACCACGACTCCTCATGGCTCTGTGTCTCCAGCGATCATGGAACTGTGCATGTCTTTGCTGTGGAGGACCAAAAACTGAATAGGCAGTCCAGGTACTGGTATACTGTAGCCCACAGAGCAGGTATAAGTTGAGCTTCTCAAGGAAATCTGTTGGAAGATTACAGTTTTATAACATATAACAAATTTGACTGAAATTATTAGTAAATGATAGTTATAATCTGATGGTCATGTGACTAATTGAAGTTGAGAAACAAATGTATGCACTTGTACTCTCACCTAGCAGATTTTTAGGAACTAAATTGTGGTAATGAATTGATGTCAATTCTGCAGATTGGGGGATCTTACAGAGTAGTAGTAACACTCTTTGGGGATTTGTGTTGGCACAGTTGGTTGAGACAGTGATGCAATCCAGAAGGTTGCAGGTTCGATTCCCATTAGGGTTATTGGGATTTTTCACTGACTTAATCCTTCCAGTCACTCTGTGGCCCTGTTGTTGACCCACCCTGTAACAGAAATGAGTACCAGAGATATCTTCAGGGGACAAAGATGGCCAGTGTGTAGGGCTGACAACCTTACCACCTTCATGTTCCTTTTGCCAAGAATTCTGGAGGCTGTACCACCTGGAGCCCTAAGGATGTGTCCAGGCATATAGTAGGATATCTTTACCTTCACTAACATTTGTAGACTTGAAAACAAAGATTTATATCTCTTTTTCATGTAGTAGTTTTATGAGATTTAAGAATAAGGTAAAAAGTTGCTTGTCAGTTAAACTCTTGACTGTTTTTGACATAATGTTGTGTGATTCCTAGAAGACGGTATGCTATTTTCGACTTACCATTTCATTCTGATATAATGATTCAAGTTATCTTGGTTGTTGCTGTACTAATTCATTGGATAGATGATAGATGCTGCACTCTGTTTGAAGAGTTTAGGCCTGCTTTTCACAGACAGTGTTTGAAAATCTTAATGTCTAGCAGAATTTTTGCTATGGTAAAGCATTTGACTGCAATGAGCCATGGGAAAAAGTACTGCTTGCAACAAAAATAGTCAAGATGTTAATAGGCCATGAAAATTCCTGAATTCTCTCTTGGTGACATTCGATATTCTAGTTTAACCTTCCATTACTGTCATCAGAAATGGGGTAGTGTGTGAATGAGTTGCTGAATTTTGAGTCTTAATTAGTTCATCCATTGTATCATAATTCAAAGTTTAGATTTTCATCTTCCAGAGCATAGCAAATGCCTGTGGAAAATTCAGCATTATTCATACAAAAGTCTGCCCAAAGTTAATGATTTTGTTGATGTTCATAGTAATACAGAATGACTTTGTAACATGATACACGGGCTATAGTACTGAATATGTTGGATGCTGCTGACAGGTGAATTATGAAAATGAGTCCATGCAGCGGATCTGTTAGAAGAAAATATACAGAGTTAATGTAGCTTTGTATTTTTTTGTTGCAGCCTTGCATCTGCCACTTTCCTGCCTAAATATTTCAGTTCAAATTGGAGCTTCTGCAAGTTTCAAGTTCCTGGAGGGCCGCAGTGTATGTGTGCCTTCGGAACAGATAACAACTCTGTAATAGGTAAGCCCCAGTTCTTATGGCTTAATCCAGAGTGAATTCATATAAATAAAACCAACTTCATGCACTTTTTATCCTCAGTATCAACCTCTACATGTTTCGGGCATATTTATAGCCCATCATCAGGAGGTAAAGGTAAAGGTAAAGCAGTCTTGTTACAGGCCCAGAGGGGCCCAGAGGGTTCTAGGAAGTTAAGGTTCCCAGATTTCATGACAACGGCACAGGATGGTGGTAGGTTGTCAGCATTGCGCAGCGGCCGCCTTCACCCCCATACTCCTGGTACTCGTTTCTTTTAGAGGCTGAGTCAACCCCAGGGCCATAGTGCGATCGGAAGGATTTTATGTCATTGAAAAATCCACTGACGCCAGCTGGGATTGAACCAGCGACCTTCTGATTTGTAGCACAGCACCTTAACTACTGTGCTGCCGTGGTCCCCCATCACTAGGTACACTGTATTACAACAATTATTACTTGTTATTATTTTTAGTTGACTCTCTGTTGTCCTGGTTGGGTTGGAAACCCAACCAGGACAACAGACAGGCAACTAAAAAGAACAGTAGGTGCCAGTTGTATATATACGGTGTACCTCCTGATGATGGGCTATAAATACGCCCGAAACATGTAGAGGTTGATTGACGAAATATACTGAAGATAAACAGTGCATAAAGTTGGTTTTATTGATATGAATATATTGAGAAGCATGATCAACAAAACATAAAATCCAGAGTGAATTATTTCCACTAGTCTGTCTTTGATTTCTGAAAATATTAACATGTTTGCTGATTGTTGTGTTGTTATTTTCATGGAAACCCCTATTTTACACTTATGTAGGGACCACCACAAATTGAATGTAAATCAAGGAAAGTGTAGAATCCAGGAAATAAAAATTATGCATTCTAAAATAACTGTAGGTTGCCTTATAACAGCATTTTGTCAAGCAATTTAAAATGTTAATGTTTGAACATTAACATTGCAAATACAACACTGTATGTATGTGTCCCATCCTTTGGCATCTTAGGTTAGGGATACCAGTGACACAGTATTATGTTAAAAATGTTGAACATCAAGTTATGGTGACAGCATCTCATTTAAATTGTGGTCTTCTGCAGCTACAACTGGTGCCAATGGGTTAAGTGGTGAGCGTAAAATAGGGTATTTCACAGTACGTTGTTACAGTTAAAATAAAAGAGAAAAATATTCTGTGCTTCATGTGAGGACTAATACATCAGATGTTTCTGTTCAGAGTATAAGGTGAGGTAAATTCAGTCAAAAACACAACTATAAATATATGGTTAAATGATGGTGTTTATTAGCAGCAGAAAACTACACGTTTTGGCATATAGCGGCCATCATCAGGTTTTGACAACTTTCTTGCTATAAGAGTTATATATAATATGTATAAACCACGTGTCGATGTTGAGATCTCATCATCATTATCATTTGTGTGCGTTTGTTAAGCTAAGATTGGTGGGATGTATATTGCGTGAATGGATTTATAGGTAGCTGGGTGTGGATCCTTTGGGTTAGTTAGGTGTAAGATCCACACCCAGCTACCTATAAATCCATTCATGCAATAGACATCCCACTAATCTTAGCTTAACAAGCGCACGCAAATGATAATGATGATGAGATCTCAACATCGACACACAGTTTATGCGTATTACATATAACTCTTATAGCAAGAAAGTTGTCAAAACCTGATGATGGCCGCTATTAGGCCGAAACCTGTAGTTTTCTATTTCTAATAAACACCCTTGTTTAGCCATACATTCATAGTTGTGTTTTTGACTGAATTTACCTCACCTTATAGTTTAAACACACAACGGGGATGGCATACCTCAAAATTATGTTCAGACGTTAGAAGTGCTTTATGTGTGGAAGGTACCAGGTTCATTACATGGCCTGGAGGCTGGCTGCCCCGAGTGAGTGTTGTGTGGTTTCACTCCATCCTTCCAGATGACAGATGCTAAACATTTTAGAAGTGTTTTTCATGTCCATGCACTGATGTTACAAGTTTACGTAAAAATCTGACTAAAGCCTAATTTATGTTAATACCACTTTATTCACACTGATACACTGCTACATGTTTCAGCCCTCAAGGGCCCATCCTCAGGGAATACTTCCTTGAGCAGGGTCAACAAAATATGTGTCCAGACCTAAATATCAGGTTAAAGAGCAGCGTGTTGCATGTTACGTGGCAGTTGTGTGCAATGTAACGTACAAGATGCTGCTCTTTAATCTGATATTTATATCTGGACACGTATTTTGTTGACCGTGCACACATAATGTATCAGTACTCCCTGCGGATGACCCCTTGAGGGCTGAAACATGTAGCAGTGTATCAGTGTGAATAAAGTGGTATTAACATATCTTTGTGCATTTGTTGGATTTTCACGTAATATGTATACTTTTGCTAAACACTTTTAAAACACGTTGGTTATGTACCACCATGTTTAATATTCAGAAATTCTGCATTCTGCCCCTGGAGTGTGTGTTTGTGTTCTGTGTAGTTTGCAGAACAAACAGTGATTATTTCTCTGTACAGCATTAATGGATTAGTTGCATGGTGGAGATTATGTGTACTGTCTGTGTGGTTCTAACTCATTTGTTAAATATAATTCAAGTCATTTCTTGCTTTTAAAGGGTTAATACAGGGTTACTCGAAATGATTGTCGGGATTTTAACAACTTGTCATACACAAAACACCTGAGATAGGAGTATATGTGTTTTTTTTATTTAATAGAACAACACTCCAAGTTTTTGTTACATACCTTTACAGGTGCTCTGTATGTTGTTATTCGAAATGATTGTCAGGGTTTTAACAACTTGTCATACACAACACACTTGAGATAGGAGTATATGTATTTTTTTATTTAATAGAACAAAATATAGAGCACCTATAAGGTACGTAACAAAAACTTGGATTGTTGTTCTATTAAATAAAAAAATACATATACTCCTATCTCAAGTGTATTGTGTATGACAAGTTGTTAAAACCCCGGCAATCATTTTGAATAACCCTGCATATTGCTCAGCACTAGGCATGCTTTGCTGTATATACTGCATGTATTTTCCTATTGGAATAATATGTTACTGTGAATGTAAATTGGAAATTGTTTCCCTTATTGTATGTTATTTGTTAACAGTGATATGTGCAGATGGTAGTTACTACAAATTTATGTTCAACAACAAGGGAGAGTGCGCACGTGATGTGTATGCCCAGTTCCTGGAGATGACAGATGATAAGATGTAGCAGATAAGAGTGTCCAGATGAATAAGCACCATAACAGACCAGAGTGGGACATTCCATTTTCTTCATCCCACCCATCCTGGATGTCCTTTCACTGTTGTCGTGTATGACGAGGGAGAAGTGCAGGTTTGAAAACACACTGGTGAGTCTTCAGCCACTGGTCTGGTGCAGACTGAGATGTGTCAGACAACAGAATTTTTTCCTCTGTGTTGGGTGGTGCAGCTTGAACAAGAAGTTGCTTTTATTACTGAAATGCATTAAGCTTATGTATACAGTGATGTTATTGTGAAATACCAGGTATTTCAAATGAAAAATTTCACCAACATTGAATGAGTTTCATTTTATTCTGTTCGGTGAAGTTGTGATAATGTGATTAGAACTTGTAAGTGTTAATTTTACATTATGAGATGGTTTTTATTTTATTTTATTTCTTTCATGTCTCAACTAACAGCAGTACACGTGTCCAGTTCACTTTCTCACATTAAATTTCCCATGACATTATTATCTGTCATCAAAAATTAGGTACTTCAATTTGGATACACATTGCTGGTAAAACTGTGTAGTTTTTAGTGTACTTTTGTAGTTGCATTACTCAAATACAGAAGTTACATGCGTCACCTTTAGTAAGCTCGCGATGATGATAGTCGTCAAAACTGATCAAAATTCATTGTAACTGATTTTACAAAGGAATCAGTTGCCATTACACAACATGTAATTGAAATATAATGTGAAACTGAAAGGCAGTTAAATTATTTTGGATATATCATTATTATTGAAAAGAATTTTTACATTTACATTCAAATTGCTGTTCTAAAATTTAGGTAGTTCTGTTTTTAGGTAATGCTTTTGTTTATGTTTGGTGATGGACCAATAGTTATTGACAGTGATATGGTGAGTAGTTTAGAATGGTTTGGCATGATATGACTTCTGTTTGTGTATTCCATATTGTAATATGGTGACCAGACTTTGGACACACAAATCTTGGACATTAGAAAGTGTTGTTTGTTCTTAGGTTATTTAATGATGAAGACTGAAAGATGTGATTATCATTCTGAGCAGTAGACTGGGTGATGTGGGGGAAATCGTGGCAAGTAAGAGGCTACCATTTTACAGTGAGGGGCTGGCTGGTGAAGACAGTGAACACATCACAATGTCTGGTACTGGTTGGATTCTGAATATGAAGGAAAGGTGCTGAACATTATGTCTCGTTGCTAAATACGACATACTTAAAAATCACATGGACTGTCAATTCTGTTATTCTCATACATCTGTTAATGTTCATTGTATACAGAAGTGTTTCCAAATTTAATTTGGCCACAAAACCATTTTGCAATGGAAACATTTTTGATAAATTTCTTATATATGAAACTTAAAACATTAGACCACAAGTAAGTAAGAATAATAATGAGTAAATGAATATTAAAGAAGAATGTGAGATCAGCTTGTTTTTTTAATTTGTCATGTTTAGAAATGCAAATCGCATTGTACATACGGAAATTATTTTGTGTGATCTTCATATTTGCACCATGCATCATCAACATACATATATTTTATTGTCCAACTTACATACAATTATATAACATGTAGATACAATTAAAAGTACTTTGAAATATTTTATAATTTTAATTGTATCTACGTGTTATATAATTGTGCATAAGTTGGACAATAAATATTTGTATTTTACATGATGTTTGTAATGATATTTAAGTAGCATATTTTTATATTTAATGGAATTTTCTGACAGAAGACCATTTGGCAGACACTGGTATTCAGTCATTCCAATTTCTTTGGTATAGTCTTGTTACGGTGAAACTTCATCCAGTATGTATTGCACTTTGCACTTTCCAACTACGTATGCTTATGATACATCTATCTGGTTATCGTATTTTGTCAGTGCTCGTACCATTACTCCAGAGTTAAAATCTGGCCACCAGCCCCATATAACAGGGGAATTAGAATTTGCCTTCTTGGACAGTAAAGCATAAATGACGGGAGTGTTATACAAAGGACAATAGGATTCTCTGTAAAAATTTCCTATTGAATATGTATTCACGGTGGTTGTGTATCGGACATTTCACAGGTTTTGGTTTGAGATTGAAAGTTTTGATTGGATATACTGGCTAAGTTGCATAGTTTTACTCTTCCTGGATTAATCGGATGTAACGAAGTCTAGATTCTTATTTGATATGATACCATTTAGTTTGCTAGTTGGATACCAGTGTTTAGGGGGAGCATGCTGTCGTCATCTTTTTTATATGTTGGTAGCTATTTGTCAAACCATATGGAGTTGTGTCCCAGTAGACCAAAATCCTAATATTCACTGCTGTGAGAACTCGAATTTCACTGCATCGGTTCTTGAGATTGTCCATGCTGCTTCCTCCCACACATCTGCTGACTCTTCTTCCACTCTATTTCTAGCCATAGTTCATTGACTGTAAGTAATGTCAGGAGTAGAGCATTTCATGCTGTGTTGTGAAATAACCAAATCAACAAACAACAATAAAATTGTCCAGAATTTAGATGTATTATAATTTGACAGCCTTGGACAGCAGACTGTTCTGGAAATCATATTTGGGATTCCAAAGTACTGTGCAGTGATATTATATTGTTCCAGAAATTACTGCCTATCTGGTCACCCTAAATGAGAGCTCCAGTTAATCAGTAACTTATTATTCCTAATGAAAGCACCATTCGTCTTGTAGTATTGTGTTTGAATGTTATTCAGAATGTGTAATCAAGACCCTGGAAATCCTTTCTTAAATAATAGGTGCTTTCACTGTTTTATGCTTATGATGAATTCCATTTTCTTGTCTGAATAATCTAAATGTTGCCGCTAGAAAGAGAAGCACTTTATGGTGTTGGGCATGCGAATGAGGGTAGAACACTAGTCAGATTGTTCTATTATTTTAGCAATGGTTACTCATAGTTTGGGTCAGTATTACTTGTTCTTTCTAATTATTTTGCCTTAGACAATCATAGACTATAAAAGGATTGGCGAAGTGAAAGTCCACACAGTAAAACCTTGTTAATTCAGAGTAATGGAAAATTGAAATTAATATGCCATCTTAGCATAGGAATTGGTATGACTATGTCAGGACTGTTGGACTGGTAACTTGTGTTAATGTAAAATAGGAATAAATATATTGTATGTTACAAATTTTTAAATTTATGTAAGTTAGTATTGCAGATTTGATTGAAGCTTCAATGCACAATTATCAGAACTTAATATGTCATGTTATATAATTTTTTATCAAAGTATGAATCCATTCTTCTATATCAGGAATTTTTGTATATGTAGAAAACAAACCTCCTTACTGTTCCCACAGCCTTCAAACTCTGTCATTCACATTAGTTTATGGTATGATGGAATCCAATATTGACAATGCTCTAAGAGCTTCTTTCCCAATTGGAAGTAACCAGCTTCTTCTCCTTCTTGTGCCTGGTTCTTGATAGTTTACTCTGCACTCAGTGTAAAGGGTGGCCATTTTTTTCAAGACAGTTATTTTTGTATATTTTAAGATTGTCCACTGTAATGTTGTTTATGAATTTAGATTCATGTTGGTAGTCAACTTGCCCGACACACCAACCTGCTCTTGTACACCATTCTGTCATTATATTAAGCTGGGCACTGTAAACAGTATTCTTTTGTGCACAATGATTCTTTATGTAACACAACCTGTTCAAGTATTGGTGCCATATCTTGTAGCACTTATCAGCAATTCCTGCATCCCCAGGAGAATGTTCACAAGGAATTTTCATTGACACTATGTTGTGTCTGTACTGGAACCTTTGCAGGAAGCCATTTGAACTTCTAAACATGGTTCTCATTTTTAGTGCAATGTTCTCAGTTTTCATGCAGTATGCAGTATCTTCTAAGTGTGAATATTTAGCTGTCTGGAGTTTCTTCCTTTTAAAAATTCCTGCTTCTTCTGAGGCTTGTTTTCTAGTCAGATACCCATCTTTGTATGTGTGATGGCATTCCTGCGGAATTGAATATATCTGATCAATATCTAGCATTGTCTTTCCATTCTATTTCCTTTTACCAATCAATTAAATTAACTTAGTTCTTCCCTTGTACACTTTACTGGTAATCATAAAGAAGCATTTAGCATATTTCACACTACAGGTGACATGATAATCTGTTCTTTGTCAAGCAGGGGAGAAAAAAACAACCTTATTATTGTTTTCGAATAATGTTTGCAATAATTACTCAGTCCTGCTCTGCCTTCCCCAATTACCAGGCAGATAAGAGGGGTAAAGCATGTCTGTGCCACAAAAATGGAGGCTTACTAGATTATTGCAACACATCACACATGCCACAACAAATAAGATTATGTAAAATAAGGATACGATATGATATGTGAGTAGATACAAAGCTGAACATACCAATTGATATATCAGGGTCAGTGATTAAATTATGTAATAATTAAAGAACATACACTGATATTGATTGTATGGGAGGGAATTTGTTACCAAGCAGTTATTATCTGTTTTCATTGCTTAAGCAGACTCTTAATGGTCACAGATTTAAAGGTGATAGTGAGTTCGACAGAGCTGTGACATGGTGGCTGATAACACAAGGCATATACTTCTGTAACAGGAGGTCTGAGAAGTTCGTCAGTTGTGGCATGGATTAGGTGGTAAAGTTGTGGGATAGTTAGAGCAGTTAAATCTGAACTTTTCGTATTAGATCTAAAAGTAAAAACCGCAAAATATGCCTGTCATACAAACCATGAGGCACAAAATAAACATAGTGATGGATGCTTAGGTGATAAAACCAGGCACAACAGCTCATGTACAGTAATTCCACCCCACACCACCTGCAGTAGTGCATGCCTGGCAGTAACATGGGTATTCTTGTTTGATTCCAATAATTTTGAAATTAACCCTGCAATTCTTGTAATAAAACCAACTTGATGCACTAACTTCTCAAATTTATTTTTGGAATAAAACTCTACGTGTTTCAGACAGTTCCTCTGTCCATCATCAGGAGTTTTTCACTGTACACACAGCAATGGTATATGTCATACAGGTTTACTGACAGCCCGCAAGTGAAAAACTCCTGATGATGGACAGAGGAACTGTCCAAAACATGTAGAGTTTTATTCCAAAAATAAATTTGAGAAATTAGTGCATCTAGTTGGTTTTATAATAAGAAATTATCACAATGCACAGTCACCTGAACATCAAATAACCCTGCAATACTTAGTACAGTGACATTAAGAGGCAGTATAAAATTCATCCGGATGAGTGCCCAGTCTCAGACTGATGTTTGCTCAACGTTTGGCAGTCCACTAAGCCCATGACTGACTTAACACCAGAGGGGAAACCAGGAGGAAGGAGGGGAAAGGGGCAGAGGCAGATGTCATGGGGTGAGGTTGGTAGAAATCCATTGTTACACTCTGCATGTGAATGAGTTCATAAAGTTCAGCCACACTCACAATATTTAAAAAATTGCTAAGAGTGCACAAATTATCCAGCAAAGATACTAATTGATTTGCTACTTATTTGTATTTCAGATTCAAATTTTGTAGTATTTGCAGGACTAATTTTATTTTAAATTACAAATTAACCAAATGTCACGTTATTTACATTATAAGGCAAAGTCGTATGCGTTTTATGCAGGGATGAACAATTACTTATGGTTGTATGTGGTGCTAAATTAACATGGTTTTACTGTAGTACTGGAAGTGTGAGGCCTGTTTATAATTCATATAAGTGGTGTACTTCCAGCTGCTGATTATAGGGACTATGTGAGAAGAGAAGTGGCTGACAGCTAAAATAACAGATAATAAGATAAATACAACAAAAAAAGTACATGAGTTAATAAAGCAGCCTCTCCTTCCTGTGTCCTTGAGTTTCCATCACTCTCACTTCTTTGTTCAGTTGAAGTGATACTAATTCAAAACAATTTAAGTCCCAGTTTTGAGATTCAGGATGTTGGACACATTTAAATGCGGAAGAAAAAATTTTTTTGAGTCATTCCGGTTTTTCGGTTTAATCGTATTCATGAACTCTTTACCATGAGGAGCCCCTAAATATGAGGGCATAACCAAAAGTTCCCAGACTGAGTTAATAATGAAATATATGTTTATACTTGTAATTTTACATTATTGGCCCCTTCAAAGTAATTCCCTTATGAGTTTATGCAATCGGTTCAACATAGCTGCCACTGCTAGAAATGCCATTGGGAAATTACATGTGTGACGTTCAACATTTGTTCCTGAATTTTATAAATGTCCTGTAAACAACACTCTTCTAGCTGTGATTTCATTCTCACAAATAAGCAGATGTCACAAGGTCTCAAATTACATGGATAAGGGGAATGGAAGATTAGAGCTGTGCTTTTAGTGGTCAAATTGCTACAGTGACAAACTGACACATTGTTACGGTGAATCAACCATTCCTGATTCTGCCGGATTATTTGGTTGACTTGCAAAATCTCACAGTAGTAATGCTGCTTAATTATTTGGTGTGTAGGAACGAACTATTAAAGAATAATGTCTTCACAGTCAAGAATGATTTCCAACATCCTGTTGATTTCTTTTACGTTTTGTTGACCGTGCATCCTAATATAATGATAGTCTTTTTTTTTTACAACTTGATGCACAAATTCTCTATTTTAATATATTTATTACATTCCTCTACATGTTTCGAGCACTGTTGTGCTCATCTGTAGGAGGATAATTGTATTAACACAGCATCTGGTATCGTCACTCTCTTTGGGTGACTGTTCAGTACACAGGTTACAAGAGTCCTAAATAGATACAGGTATGTAGTCAATAACAACAAATACGTCTAATGATGTTTATTAGAGGATGATAACAACTACATGTTTTGGCCTGTTCCAGCCATCAGGTTTTCATCCGAAAGAGTATTAGTGTTTATAAGATTTATGCGGTTATGTAACAATGGTGAGATCTCATCATCTGTG
>Ga0123354_10002878_pt1 | contig 23318 bp, 9 predicted proteins | sample TergutLab28metaG_2_FD_97872 | JGI IMG/M metagenome (GOLD analysis project Ga0123354, IMG submission 97872) | Labiotermes labralis P4 segment gut microbial communities from Petit-Saut dam, French Guiana - Lab288 P4 | ecosystem: Host-associated > Arthropoda: Insects > Digestive system > Gut ... | reverse complement strand
TAATTTTTTAAAAAAAAAAAGTTTATTATCAAGTAATTTTTTATTCAAAAAAAAAAAAAAAATAATTTATTTTTCTTTTTGGTTGGGAAGGGGGGCGAAGGGGGGGGGGGGGGGGGGGGGGGGGCAGGTGGCATAGGCCCCTTGAAACGAGGTGCCTTTAATTATTAATCCTGTTTTGACCGCGGACGATGGAGGTGTCCAAACAGAAATGATTCCCCATGTGATATTCCGTCTTCACAATCCTGTCAAACTCTAGAGATTTGACGTCTGTTCTTCTTGGATGTGACACCACGCTACTAAGGTCTAAGAAGATGCTGTACTTTACTGTCTTGCTCTCAGTGCGAATCCGCTGTGAATGCTACCCTGTGTGACGTGTGAACACAAACATGTTAGTCAACCCGTGCTGTGTTGACACATAGGCAGATGTCATTAGGCAGATGTCATTTAACCTTACCCGAACGTAATTTGTTGGGTTTACATGGATGTAAGAATACAGACGTAAAATATACGGCACAGAGAGGTAGCCCTAAAGTTGATGTTTGTGTGACCGTGCATCGTTGATACAATAATATAAACAGCAAACTAGACGCAACAATAATAATTTTATTAATAATTTAAATCAGTTCAACATGTTTCGGGCGATAATTTCGCCCATCCTCAGGAGCACTAAACTGTGTTTACAGCTTGTGGTATAATGCATCGACGATGCTGCCTGCTGGTGACCAGCAGACAGCATCGCCGGTTCAATATACCACACGCTGTAAACACAGTCTAGTGCTCCTGAGGATTGGCGAAATTATCGGCCGAAACATGTTGAGATGATTGAAATTATTAATAAAATTATTATTGTTGCATCTTGTTGGCTATGTTACTGAACCATAAATTATTTTAAACTGACTGTCTTGTGAATAAAAGAGTTCACTTGGAAAGGACGAGTTTTCGCTGCGTTGAGCTACTTCGGGTCTCAGTTGTCATACCATGAGACGCACTGTGCTCTCCTAATTAATTCAATATACTTGGCAGCTGTATCTATACTCTGATATTGCTTTTATGGTATGGCAAGCCAATTACCGTGTACTGGCACAAGGGACAACATTCCTAGTCTTATGATAAGGCAAGGACCTGACGAACAGTTTCATACGTGTTCAAGTGTCCGAACTGTTCAGAACGAGCTGTGCACCTAACGAATTTTCATAGAGTCCTGTATATGAATAAAAATTTTGGAAACGGCCCTCCACCTACTTTTGGATATGGATTGGACGACGTGTTTGTAAAGACGCGCGACAGTTCAGTCGCAGGGCCTTTTCCTGATGGACGTTGGTATATATAGTGACGTTTGTCTCATTCTGTAATATGCCCTCCCACCCGCGTCTGGTGCACGTGTACTTTGATACGCGGGGCTGCAGTCAGGTTGCAGTAAAACGTTTTCCAGCCCGGAGAAGCGTAAATGGAAGACCGTCTTATTGCATGCCTCGCGTAATACGGAGTCTTTATACTCTGAGCGGATTTTTGTAGATCGCTGTGTTTTGTGTTGGTATCGTTTTTTAAGTATTTTCTTATCCCTGAGGACGGGCTGTTGAAACTGCACTTTTCGTCTGTCTGTACGCAACCAGCAACTCGAGGACCGCTGGACTTAATTCTGTGAACTGAACTGTTGGGGAATATGAAGAGAAATTGTTCGGTTCTCTCTCTTCGGTTAAAATTTATTAAAAAAAAAAAAACGAAATTTTTACATGAAGACCTGTAAGTTACTCTTCTTGTATGTAACTTGATAGTAGTTACAATTAAGAAATGTTTCTTGCAAAACGTTTAGCCAGGAATTAAACACATTTAGTGTTTTTTTTGGTAAGGAAATGATGTTATTTCTGACGTCGTTGGAACTGAGAATTTGTGATGTGGTTTTGGCTTTTCTCAGCCTTTCGAAAAAGTGATAGATAAGTGATCTAAGGCTTTCGCTACGAAGAAATTCACGTTGTTGCTTATTTATTTATGGCGCGGCGTAATATTGTAGGAATGACACGACGTTTCGGGATATATTCGTATAATACAATATGCAGTATTTCTCAACTTTATTTTGATAAAGAACTCTATATATTTCGGACAGACTTACTGTCCATCATCAGGAGTCTTGATACTGTATTCACAGCGACTGGTATTTGTCATGCTAGTTATGTTGACTGTCTGCTAGCGAGGTCCCGAACCGACCAAAATAAAGTTGAGAAATAGTGCATCTTGTTGGCTTCTATTACACGAACATATCACGATGTTCGGTCCTCAGAATTTCAAACAGTTTTGGAATATCTTTTCGATCCCATCCTCAGGCTTGGTGAAACACATATATAGATACATTGTAATATATAACTGCACGTTCTGTGTGTTACGTGCTGAACACTACAGATGTCTGCGCCTCCCACATCGCTGATGTTCTATAACAAATGTTAAATTACCAACCACCACGCATGTGTAAATAACGTAAATGTAAAGTACTCATTCTATGCCATGGCATTAGTTAAGTTTCTAGTTTCAAGCTCCGACCACTTTACGGGCCGGTATTGTTTTTTGTAAAGACTGAATGGGCCTCAGCCGGTCTGGGTTCGTAGACCTGTATGTCACATCGAGAATACTGCAGACTATTTTAACATATATAAGCCCGTCCATCGCTAATATTTTCTCAGAATACAACGAACAAGATGCGACGTTTCTCAATCTATTTATTTCTGTAAGACTCTCTACATGTTTCAGACGGTTTCTCCGTCCATCATCAGGAGCTCAAAACTGCACATACAGCGTCAGGCATTTGTAAGACCGTTACTGCTACCTGCTGCTAGCAGAATACTGCAGATTTTTTAACATTCATAGGTCCGTGCATAGCTAATATATTCTCAGAATAAAACCAACAAGATGCGACGTTTCTATAAGACGCTGTAGATTTTTCAGACGGGTTTTCCGTCCATCATCAGGAGCTCAAAACTGCACATACAGCGTTACTGCTACCTGCTGCTAGCAGCAGGTAGCAGTAACGCTGTATGTGCAGTTTTGAGCTCCTGATGATGGACGGAGAAACCATCTGAAACATGTAGAGAGTCTTACAGAAATAAACAAATTGAGAAACATCGCATCTTGTTGGTTGTACTCTGAGAAAATACTGCAGACTTTATAAATAAGGCCTTTAGGTCCATTACCAATTTTCATGACTAAGTTTCCGGCAGGCGTTTGAGAAAATTCACTTAAACGGTTTCACATTTGTTAGTGTTTATTGGTACTCAGATACGTACGTTTTCATTTTTTAACCCATACGTTGGTCTACATTTCGAAATTAAATGGATGCAGATGCAATCCTTCAGTAATTAAATTAATTTTAATAACTTCTGTATTAAAAGTGGTATATAAAATATACAGTATATCAGTTCACAATTTTACACTGGAATTTTAATTAAAATGGCTTGGTATGAATAGTAATTACAGAACCATGTGGTCCATTATCCTGATGGACTTGGTATGATTATAACAACAGGACAAATGTTATATCAATGTGACTGAATACCAAAAAAAAAGGACATAATAATTTCGTTTGATGTGTTGGCAGTGTGTGAGGTTTGTTGCCTTGTGGGTTAATTTCCATTCTTGCTGCTTGTGTATTTACCAGTTCATTATCATCATTATCATTAGCATCAGAACTACACTGCTGTAGGCCGTGCTCTCTTGCTGTCTGATTTTGACAGCTTGCCTAACGGAACCAAGTTCAAAAAGGGTGTGAGTTACAGAGCGCAGTGCAGATTCTACTGCTGTGTTTTAAAGGCGGTTGTTAAGCTGTGATGGAATAATGTGTTACACTCATGGCTTGCGGGCCGCGGTTCGCTTCCCTGCAACAAGAGACCAAGGAACTCGAAGCCTTGGAATGAAGAAATTAAGACAGAGTAACAGATAGAAACATGGTAGTTTACAGTTTTTTGGACGTCAGACAGACTTGCTGATAATCAATGGAATATCGTCTCGCTCTAAACGCCCTCTTTGTAGTTTCGTCATCCGATAGAATTCTTTTGTCATGGGTAGTGGGACATTTTTTAATTTTACAGATAGCAAGCAGCCACTTATTATGAGGTTATAAGTTGTATCGTCTTGATAAAACTGAATCCTGACGTAGTAAGCTTTGATAAGTACAGATATTTTTTATCAGCATTAATGGAACACCTTGAGAGAGATGAAAGAGTATGGGGGAAAGTGTTTTTAAAATGAATTGTGAAGGAGTTTGTGTTGAGGGTTCTGACTGTGTGTGTACTTGGCTCAGAATTGGATCTAACTGTGGGTTAGTTTCATGTCGCAATGAAACTCCTGGTTCCTCAAAACTAGAGAGTTACTTTACTGATTTTATGAAATTACGAACGTACATTAAAGGTCTTGAATCGCAGAGATAGTTGTCAGTCTTGGTAGCAGTATCAGAGAAGTGATCCCTCGATGCTGTGGAAGGTAGAGGCCAGTTGAAATGTGGTGGCACACGCGCAGAAACCAGAATTCCTCCTTCGGCGAAACGGATGAGTACATTTAAATTGGCGGGGGCGTCAGTTCAGTCGACTACTGGCAGCCGAGGTGTGCGCTTCAGCGGTAGTAATGCTGAATACATCATGTTTCGAGGTAGTGTGACGGGTACTGGCTACCCACTCCATTCGCCAGTTTCCCCTTCACTTCCCCTCCCGTACGTCACCGTGTGCCATCACATTCCAACTGGAGTCTACTTGATCTCCGTTTTTCATAGTAACTTTGCTCTGACGTAGCGCAGAATAATGGCAACAACAGCCTTTAACATTCTGATTTCTGAAAGCAAATCTCAATATGAATTAATGTGAGTTGCCAACTTGATGCAACAATGTAATTTTGTTGGTGTATTCTTAGCTCTACATACGCCCATCATCAGGAGCACTGGACGTTGGGTTGCAGCACCGAGTTTGCGGATGGGTGTTGGTCTTGAGAGCCGCTGCGTAACTCGTGTGTGCGGTGCGGATGGTGCCGTGCACGGCACCATCCGCATGGGCGTATGTACCTGAAACATGTCGAGCTAAGAATACGTCAATAAAATTACCTAGTTGCATCAAGTTGGAATTTCACATTATTTCATGAGGAAGATGCACGGTCAAACAACCCTCGATTCTCAATGTATGTTATGGTGAATTCATTCTGGACCTTTGTGTTTGTTCTCGTCATGTAAAAAAACCCTTCCCAAAAGCATTTCAGTTTTTTATACTTCAAAATCAAAACCGAATTCTTGTACACGTTTGCCACAAATTTTCTACCATTGTCCTGTCGTGCTTCCCGGTTGTAACTTTCGATTTAAATGCTCTACATATCGTTCCTATACAAGTGTCTGTTATTAGTTCAGTGTTAAATGTAATGTTTAAACCTTATATGGCCGTTAATACAAATGTCATTACACCTACACTTTGCTATATTCTTATACAGTTTTGAATATAAATCCACCTGCTTTCCGCTCATTTCTTCGTACTGCTCTTTGCAACAGTGGTGCTTAACATGATTTCTTGTCTGTAGAATTTCCAGAGCCGCTCCCAGTGGCCGCTCGGTCTAAGGCTTTGGTCTGCGGTCGCTGGCCTGCCGTGATTGTGGGTTCGAATCCCACCGTGGGCATGGATGCTTTCCTGTTGTGACTGTTGTGTGTTGTCAGGTAGAGGTCTCTGCGACGAGCTGATCACCCGTCCAGAGAAGTCCTACTGCGTTGTTGTGTGTGATCTAGAAACCTAGTGAATGAGGAGGCCATGGCCACAGGGGACTGTCGCGCCGGAAGAAGAAGAAGAATTTCCAGACCTCTTACTTCTACCAGCAAATTTATTTTCATATTTTAAGAGTTTTTGTAAAATATTTACGAATTTGTTGTAGAATCTTGCAAACTTTTAATGGGCTAAAATGTATTTTGGGTTCAAAAATACATAAATGGGAACATTTTGAAATAAAAAAGGTTTACGAAGCAAAAAAAAAAGTTAGGCTCTTCCTAATGATAATTATAATATGTGGTCAAAATTACTGAATCAGTGCTTTATGTAAGGCTGTACGGTGCTGTCATTCTAGGCGTGGAATGTCAGACGTAAATATGATTTTGGTGTAGAGTGTTTTGTGCGTGCCTGAAATTGCTCTGCTGACGTTAAGAACCAGTGCATTTTGATTAAGAAGTTAAATAAACTGTCCAAAATGTGCCACTTTTTCATCAAGGAGACACGAAAGAAAGGAGAAATACTCGGAATATTATTTCGTAATTTGTACTCATAACCTTCCATATAATCTCAGATATTTTAGTTGTCTTATAGATGATGTCACTTCCCTCCTGAATTATGTCAGTGTATATATGCATGTATGTGCGATAAAATTAATCAGTGTTGGACATACCGGAGTACATAGAATTATAACGTATTTTCCCATATGTCACGTTTGTCGTAGGTGTGTGTCATGTAAATAGCATTGCAGATGAAACTGAAGTTGCTGTACCACGAGCAGCGTTTTGTTTGTTATGAGGAAGAGTAAAAGTAAAGTTCACCCTATAACTGACCACGAAGGCTCAGAGATGGAGTAGAGGTATAACTCTACTCTTTCTTTAACCTTGGCATTATGTGGGGGGTGGGTGGTCAGCGGCCCGGCCGCTTTACCCCCGGGAAAGACCGATACCCATTGAATAGGAAGCTGGGTGGGCCCCAGGACCGGTCTGGACGGGTGCGGAAAATTTCGCCCCCGCGGGGATTCGGTCCCCGGACCGTCCAGCCCGTAGCGAGTCGCTATACCAACTGCGCTATTTCGGTCCACTTTGTTTATTTTATGTAATTGAAATTTATGCGAAATTTTTATTTTATTTGTGACAACTGGAAAGGTACAGTTTTCCTATCTTAATTAAGAACCGTAACTCAATTCGTGCTTGAGAGGTTAAGATATACGTATAGCATGGCGTGGTATTAATCTAGCCTCGTATGGAAACGAGCGATGTGTTTCCGGCTTCGACCGCTGTACTTGGGATAAGATCCCCTATGCGCACGCCACTGTACAGGAAGTTGCCCGTCTGATGGCAGTAGTGGATATAAAAATATTGTTAATTGTGAGGTAAGAAAGACGAACTGCGGTGGGACAAATATACAAACAAAACAGATGAAAGCGTAATATGGTATAAACTTATCCGAAGCCAATACTTTCTTATAAATAGCTCACCTGTTAACCTTTTAAAGACGAAACGTATCTGTTTTATATGATGACACAGTGCGTATCGCGCAGTAAACCCTCGCTACCTCTGTCATAAAAATCAGTCTGTTAATGTTGTTTTGAGATCCATATCAAACGCATAAATACCATGTAAGCACCATGCAGAATTTCTGAATTTTAAACCTGGTGGTACGTGAGGTTACCGCCAGGCTTTGAAAGGTTAAAGTCCAATGTTATCTTAGTAATTAACCAATTTGATGCACAAAATCTTGTTTTATATTAAGTTTATTAAATGCTTCTGCATGTTTCGAGCACTCTGTGCTCATCATCAGGAGGTCACAGTTGTATTATACAGCATCTGGTATCATCACACCTGTAGGTGTAGAGAAGACTTCTCTCAACCTGTGCACCGTACGGCTACCTGCAGGTATGATGATACCAGATGCTGTATAATACAATTTTGACCTCCTGATGATGAACACATAGTGCTCGAAACATGTAGAGGCATTTAATAAACTTATTATAAAACAAGATTTTGTGCATCAGGTTGGTTAATTACTAAGATTATACTGAGATGCACGGTCAGCACAACATCAGAAGTCCAATGCTGTATTTACCACCCGTTGTATAATTTAAGAAGCTCTGTATTTCCCCGCGCAGTGCTTATGATCTATTGAGCAAACAACCGTAATATTCTTAAGCAATACTTACCAGTTTGTTTCTGTAGTAGGCATGGCTGCATTCTCTGTGCGGTGCGACTTGAATTTTATTATAAAATTTAGACATATGTCAGTCCTCCGTTGATGCTTGTAACTGGAACTTCAGCGTCGCCGAGACTGATATGCTGCAAAAGATGTGAGGTCCCACACCAAGACGCCTGCAGCAACTCACATCGGTGTTAATCGAAACGTGGCTTCCGCGACGTGAATAAACCTCTCAATTCGCTTTACATCATCTTGCCGGATTAGTACCATGTTCATTCCCACGGCATTGACACTGATACAATTTACGTAGCCAGTGATCCGTACTCATTTGTCGCCTTGCTCGTTACCTACGGGAGCAGGTACCGTTGGTCCTTTAAGACCCCGGTGTAAAGGGTCTCAGAGTCACTCCTGTATCTTCGTGGATAAAAAGAGAGAATCACGGTCGATTGGTTAACACTCTTGCATTTTATTTGGGTCAGTTGTCGGCCCCTTCCAGGCCCGTCGCGAAAAGGAACGTTTACGTATGAGAACTACTTCCTTTAATATGTCTGGAAGTTGAATTATTGGCTTTTGCCACTGCAAAACTATAGCCTAAAAAGTTCTTAATCCTTATACGAATAAACCCGGCAGTTGTGATTTCCATCTGTTTTGCAGTACCAGTGTTCCGCCTTTCTAACTGATGTTCCGTTGAACATAAGGGCGCACTGCAGACGAGTTGTTACAACCTCACACTTCAATGGGACGTAAAGTCTGGAAATTACGAACTCTGGGGAAACTTGCATAAATGCCTCATTCGAAAATGTGTTGTTATAAGTCTTTTAGTCTGCGTCTCTTATCCTCAAAGTAAAGAAAGCCAGCTAGATTATCGCATTTCCCAATGTGTTATCTGTACACATATTATAGCATAACGCCTTCGGTTCATTCTGTCAGCAAATCTATGCAACTCCGAACAACGTCATTGTTAGACATTCCTCAACTAATGTAATTTTCAGTTCACCACAGTAAAATGCCGAAATGAGTATCGATAGCGTACTTATGGGTTGTGGACCCTAGCACAGCAGCCTTATAAGATTCCGAGGATTGTCGTCGTTTAAAGCTCTCGTCTTGCATAAATATACTTTCTTTTTTAAGTTATTGGAGGAAAATATGGTGGCCTCACGAAATCTATGTGTTTAACTTCCGGTGTCATGGTGACAGGTGATGAGGTTATAGGAGCTAGACATTAGTCTGTGCAATTTTGTGAAAAGTAGATGATAAACATACCTAGAAATTTGTTGTGAAAATTTTGTTATGATTTATCTGGAAAGTTATTACAAAATGCAGTGAGAGTCCACATTTGTGAAACTATGTAGGTTAAATTTAAGGTAGCTGCGACCTTGTTACTAGAAATAATAGATGTAAATGGCGCATTGATTTTATAATTCGGAATTAATTTGCAGTTATTACTGCCCCTTTGTAACGCATAACATGTAAAAGAAACCGTGCATCACAGCTTGTGCCTGTAACGTCTGATTGCAGAATACGACCACTGCTGGCGTATGAACATTTTTAATACGTTATGATTTTCGATTTGACTATGAATGTACACACAGTATTCTAGTTTGTTCTGGATTTCATGACATTTCATATCTCATGTGTCATTTTATGTAATCAGTGATTGATATGAAGTGACACATACCAATTAACATTTTATGATTTTCATTTCATTGTGGGTAAATGATGATTGCAATTTACAAAGCCATGATTATCCAACGATGTGTATTATGCATGTGAACAGTTTTTGAGAATTTCAATTTTCATGTATGGACACGGGAGTTTTTAGAATATATTTTCATTTTATGATACGTAAGAGATACAACGTACAGTGGCGCTTTTCATCTGCAGTGCGTTCATTTCGTATCTGTTGCGTTTGTGAAGTGAGGGCACTGCCAGCTGTGAAAGCTGTTAAACTAAGTGGTTTTCAGTGATAGTTTTTTTTACCAACTTGTTGCCCAAATTCTTTATTTTAATACATTTATTACATTCCTATACATTTTTTATCTCAGTAATTAAACCAACTTGATGCACAAAATAGTTTGTTTTACAATAAGTTTATTTCATGCCTCTACATATTTCGAGTACATGTGCTTATCATTAGAAGGTCAATGTGGTCGAAACATGTAGAGGCATGAAATAAACTTATTGTAAAACAAATATTTTGTGCATCATGTTGGTTAATTACTGAGATAAATATACTGAGATGCACGGTCAGCAAAACGTCAAAATTCCTCTACATATTTCGAGCACTAATGTGCTCAACTTCAGGAGGACGATTGTGTTAACACAGCATCTGGTATCGTCACTCAACATTCAGGTGACTGTTCAGACCACAGGTTACACGAGTCCTCTTGTAACCTGTGTACTGAACAGTCACCTGAAGAGGGTGACGATACCAGATGCTGTGTTAATACAATTGTCCTCCTGAAGATGAGCACAATAGTGCTCGAAACATGTAGAGGAATGTAATAAATGTATCAAAATAAAGAATTTGTGCATCAAGTTGGTAAAAAAAAGATTATCATTATATTAGGGTGCACGGTCAACAAAACGTAAAAAAAATGCTTTTTAATTAGTACGATTGTTACCCTAACGACACACATTCGAACCCTCTTATTAAGGAAGTCTGTTTAAGTAACTGTAAATTGACCATTTATGGTTTGTTGCGCGATTCCTCGCAGAATCAGAATTTTCTATTTTTACAGTGTCCAAAGCTATTCTGGGCCAAATCAGTCTGCTCCTACTCAACGGATAAAGTGGCACACATTCCCCTGGGAAAAAGCGATGGGGACCTAAGCTGGCCAATTTCCTCTATCTGGAAGACGTCCAGCATACGTGGAGCACAACCTCCACTTTCCTTACTCATCAGTTGCTTAGTAATTTATTAGTAACAGGGACAATTTTTTGTCATATCTTGAAAGTATTTCTTTGAATGTTATGAGGATATTGGCTTCGTTTTTAATGTATTATCTCTATAAAATTATTTTAATACTGTCCTCCAAACTGTAAATTTAAGACACTCAGATGAGTGAACAAATGCAACGCAGACAGTAATGTTGAGACGGATGTGGAATAGGCGTATGTATGGCGGAAGTTGTCGGCTTTGCGCTTAATCTTGTGCGCTTTGTGCCTTATTTACAGTCTAACCGGAACACCATATGCACGCCTGGCTACATGCTTAATTTTCTGGTTCGGTAACAACAGCAAGCCGCAATTTGAAAGTATCACGACTGGACAAAGTGACATATGGAATCTAAATGAATTCTTGTCACATGGTGATAACGCTGAAGGCATACCAACTGAGGGGGGACTGCGGTGGCACAGTGGTTAAGGTGCTCTGCTACAAATCAGAAGGTCGCTGGTTCGATTCCAGATGGTGTCATTGGAATTTTTCATTGACATAATCCTTCCGATCGCACTATAGCCCTGGAGTCGACTCAGCCTCTTAACAGAAATGAGTACCAGGAGTATTTCCTGGGGGTAAAGGCGGCCGGTGCGTAAGGCTGGCAACCTTACCACCATCCGGTGCCGTTGTCATGTAATCTGGGAACCTTAACTTCCTGGAACCCTCTGAGCCACTCCAGACCAGTAACGGGACTGCTTTATACCAACTGAGAATGGATGGATTTAGGTGGCAGGATAGAAATTCCTGTATCCTAGCGTCAGAACGCGTAGAATACATGATGATTGATTCCGTTGTTTGAGAGAGATACGACTGAAAGTTGTTTTCGTTGGTTAAGCATTAAAACATAAGATTCAGGTCTTTAGGTGTAATGCCGTGTATTCTTGAAAAATCAGATCTGCCGTATTACGTCTCGTCGAACAGTAAATAATTCCCGAGGATCTGGAGGATTGTCATTCCTTCGTAACTGGCCAGATCGGACACGGACTGGCTGTAACACCGCCGAACGCTTGTGCCCTCGCCGGCACTGCTGTGAGGCCCTTTGGACCGATGTGAACCGCAACTAAGTTCGCCTTACAGCCACTGATATGGACCTCCAGTATCAAGGTTTATCGAAAGCGGTTGAAGTGTATGGTGTGAAAGATACAACATATGGACGGACGGAATAACTGACGTGAATTCACAATTATGGGTTCGATTTTTTGCCTTGGTTTCGAAGAACGTATGAAAGTGCGTATAAAATGGAATGTATTTTGCGATGAATAAATAATGGGACCACAACTACGCAATATAAATTCGGTACTTGAAACAAGGTGCTAAAGAACAGGCGGAAATCCGGCGCGGTATCTCAGCTATGTCACCCTCATCATATACCATTGATATTCTGGAGCCCTGCTAAAGTGTAGACCGTATTCAGTGCGTATTGCACAACCACTGCAGACAGTGTAAATAATCGACGAAAACTGGGGATTCCCCGCAAAATAACTTGCAGTTATACGGAATGCTTTGTGTTCCTTCAGAGTTTGATCTCCATTTTAATATAGAAATATCTGACGTCTTGGTAATGACGTAACAAATAGGAACTGTGCATATGAGCTAATTGTGTTGTCATTATTTGTCCTGATGTAGCTATAGATAACATTTTATATACATGGGTCCGTGCATCGTGAATCGAATTTAATAATTTTACGACAAGATACGACTTATTCAGTTTATTACATTTCTGTAGGCAGCTCTACATGTTTCGGGTGTTGACACCCATCATCAGGAGCTCGTACAACTGTAAATACAGATTCTGGTATTGATTAACCGGATCTACTACCAGAAGCTGTAATTACAGCTGTACGAGCTCCTGATGATGGGTGTCAACACCCGAAACATGTAGAGCTACCTACAGAAATGTAATAAATTGAGCAAGTCGCATCTTGTTGGAAAATTATTAAATTAAATATAGATGACATGTTATCTTACTAGTTTCAGGCAACCATTTGCAGTGATTTATTAGGTATCACTCATATATCAAAATAATTAGCGGAGTCGCCATTTCATTAGCCTGTAATTCCAGATATCCACATCACAGAAAACAGCGAACAAAAATTTACACCTCATAAGGGATGTGAACCCGCGATTCCATTGTTCGGGCGATGCAAGACAGTACACACGATCGTTGTGTCGGACATGAGTGCTGGCATTCTGCTTCTCATGTCGTCATATCCATTGTTTCATTATTAGTCAGCCTTTGTTACACATAAAACACAGTTGGTATGCTAGAATACGTCATTACCCATCCACCGCTCCAGATTACTTGTTCGTACGCATGTCATTACACTTGACGTCACAGCAGCGTAATCAGTTGCAAATGTAACTGCAAGTTGTATGTAACTTTGCAGCACAGTAGGGTCCAGGCTTTGTGTGGATCTTACAATGCATTGTGCATAAGAGTTGCCCCTGGCCACTACCGCACGCAGCATTGTGCTTACCATAACTTTGTAGAAACCAGCACAACATACAAGTTGGCTCTCGCTTTGGCCTTTCTTTTGCAAGCATTATTACATTAGCTTGGTTTAGACTCAGGTACAATGGTTGTTCTGCTGTTGGATGCGGGGAAAATGAAGTCCTCCGCTAGCAAGATAGCGGGCCACAAATTGGGGAATCGTGGTGTTTGAGGCTAGCACCTACCAGTTTCGATAGTTTTTTAATTAAAAAATCTTCCTGAGACTGGCCATCCTGACGGGATCCGATTCTTGATTTTGTTAAAAATGTTTTGAGATATATATGAATTGTATCAACGATAAAAAGTCGTGGAAAATAGAATTGAAATGAAATAATGTTCTTAGAGATATTTTGATTGGTGAGATTGTTAGAAAAAGAGCAATCGACACACACTAATGATTTTTTTTTAATATTTTGTTGACCGCTCATCTTAGTACAATGATAGCCTTTTTTTTACCAACTTGCGCAAATTCTTTATTTTAATACATTTATTACATTCCTCTACATGTTTCTAGCACTATTATGCTCATCTTCTGGAAGACAAATTGTATTAGTGCAGCATCTAGTATCGTCACTCTCTTTAGGTGACTGTTCAGTACACAGGTTACGAGAGGACTGCACAGTCCTCTCGTAACCTGTAACCTCGTACAATTTGTCCTCCAGAAGATGAACATAATAGTGCTCGAAACATGTAGAGGAATGTAATAAATGTATTAAAATAAAGAATTTGTGCATCAAGTTGTTAAAAAAGACTATCACACACTAATGATTATTGAAACTGTAAAAACGTCGTACGTTAGTAAAAGATAAGACAGGACTGGACCTTTCCCACTGGGTGATAAAAGCGTGAAAGGAGAGATTTTTGTTACCTACATCAAGAGAAAATGATTTTTAAAGAAAAAATTTAAAATGTTAGTAAGAAAGCCGTTGTAGCCCACTGTAATGCTGTTTTGCTTAACTTTGTTGACGGGACTCGGATAAGTCACAAAAATTATAATTTGATGGCATGTCCGAGATTTCAATAAGACACTCCAACAATAGGATTGGCTTGCCGGCGATAGTCTTCATAACCTATCTCATTGTTGAAGTTTCGATATCACACTCAGACACACCACACTCGGTATGACTCCTCCGGACGAGTGAATCGTCCCGTCGCAGAGACCTCTATCTGACCTCACAAGAGACAGTCATCCATGCCCCTGGCGGGATTCAACCCGCGGTCCCAGCAAGCGAACGGCCGCGAACCCACGCCTTGGATCGCGCGGCCACTGGGAAGCTCCGTAGTTCAACAGGAATAATTCACGTAACTAGGCATGGATACGTCTTTGGAAGCAATATATTGGACGAACCGAGTCATCAAGACTAAGTGAGACGCGTTTTGAATGCCGAACTTACGTATTAGTGACGCTGAAACTGCTTATTCGGCAACTACATGGGTGCTGATAAGTCCTTAGCCCGACCCTGGAAGGAAACAAGCTAAAGCAACCAAGACTTACAACACCATACCAAGACTTATGGCGTACAAACAACAGCAATATATTCCTGTTGTTTTTACGCCATAAGTCTTGGTATGGTGTTGTAAGTCTTGGTCGCTGTAGACTGTTTCCTTCCATCCTTCCAGAGTCGGGCTAAGGACTTATCAGCACCCCGGTAGAAGTCGATATTCCGAACTGGACATAGATTCCTGGCTCCTTGGCTGCGTCGCTCTGTCTGTCTGTCTGTGTAATCTACACATTTATATGATTCTTCACGTCTTATCATGAATTCTTCAGTTGTGTGAGGTCATGAAGATTGAGTACCGATCAAGGACGGAACAGTATATTTGAATTTCGAATCACGCTTCCTTCTCGGCATCACACGACAGCCACGTTTTCGGGACCTGAACGGAGCTTGAATCACAAGAGAGATATAAAGTGGGATACTTTTTCGGATATCTATCCTGTTTTACCATGGTCATTCTGACATGTACATTTCTCTGACATCTCGAAGCACAATCTTGTTTCTCGCAAACGGTTAGAAAAGATGTGAGAAAACACATGTTAGTAAGCTTTGGGTCCTGCGTAATTTTGTGTCACGAGAGGTAAATCTTGTTTTGTTACTACTGTCTCTGCACCTCCATTCGTTTCCTTTATAAGTTATTATTTATTCATTTATTTACTTATTTATTCATCATATGCTATGTTATGTATGCCTTCTGTTTTACATCTACATCAGGGTTGTGCAGTTACCCTTTTTCCCGGGACTAGAAAGACTGCGGTTTGAAAGTGTCGATCAGATCTCTGTGATCCACAGATGGTTAGAATTGAAACGCAATTCCTTGAATGATCAGGTATTCGTGTTGTGGTATTTATGCAAGGGAATGTGATTGTTTAACCTTTAAAGCCTACTGGTTACGTGATGCACCAACAAGTTTTAACATTCAAGAACTGTACGCTCTGCCCACACTGCATTTTTGTGTTTTGCGCCACTTACATCATAAACTGATTGGCTTCTATAACCGAGATGAAAAGTGTTTACTGCGCGGTACGGACAGGGTCTTTAAATAAAGCAGTCTGCGCTTCATCTGTAGAAGGTTAATAGTATAATTATTTTCCATTACATTTTATATTCTTCGGTCCTTGCATCGTGAATAAAATTTAATAATTGTCCAACAAGATGCGACTGTATTCAGTTTATTATATCTCTGTAGGTAGCTCTACATGTTTCGGCTGTGAAACTCAACAACGAGAGCGGATGGTAGTAGACCCGGTTGCCCAGTGCCAGAACCTGTAATTACAGTTGTACCAGCTCCTGATGATGGGTGTCAACACCCGAAACATGTAGAGCTGCCTACAGAAATGTAATAAACTGAATAAGTCGCATCTTGTTGGATAATTATTATATTTAATTAAAAATTTTATTTTCCATTAATTTATCGCCATACCCGTCCTGTGTTGGAAGGGAATAGTCTATCATTATTTCTTCCCAGAGAGTGGTATGGTGTGTTAACTTCCATCCCTGTCGCAACGTTTTCTCTATGCCATGTTTGAGAAAGTGCAGTTTTATAGACGATCGTACCGTTAGTAAGATATTAGCAACGTCGCCGAGTCGAATGGAATTTTCTTAGCGGGCCATGCTGTAAACGCACCTGGATTTGGCTCTGGAATTTTTTCTTTCGCAGTCGGTGAGATCCCTTGCAGCCGTGAGACGGTTACGTTTCGATTCCCGATATCTGTACGCGAGTTTTTTACTTACCACCTTCAGAACTTCAAGCTGCTTCGAGCCGAGTCCAATTTTGGGAAATCCACTAAAACTATTTAGTATTTTTTTTCTTTGGATTTGTGTTCAGATTTTTTTTTTTTTTTTTTCTATTTTCGTTGTTATACCGTGCATGTTGTCAAGTCACTCAATAATATAAGTGTAGTGGTTAGTAAAATAATTGTGTTCACAGACTTTTGACGTGAGTGTACGAAGTGTACGGAACATATACAGAAAGTTATTGGGGTTGCTGTAGCTAAATGAGAGTGGGTTCGTACCGAGCGGATAGGGTCCAGCATAGAGGGGACGTGATGACCGGTTAGTTTCATAACACACACCGAGCGGCAGCTACAGTTTACCACTGTACTAACGACTGGGGAGGTGGCAGAAGTGCGATGCTGCTACTGGTGGTTTTTAAAAGCCTATGGTCATATTTCACCTGGATCTGCAGGGGTTGGGGCTAGACAGAGAGGATCACTGCTTGTTGAGTGCAAGAGCACACGCCAGATTGCGGCAGCATAGAACGGGTTTTAAATGGTTTTAATACTAGTTTATGGAGCTGAAACCTGTCAGTTCAAAATATGGTACTGTAGGGTTGGGAAAGGTAGTTCATACTGGGTTCTGCTAGAGTCTGAAATAAAAAAAGCCTCCAAACATTTCGGGCCCTCTTTTTTTAAGCCCCCTTTCCCGTCAGGAAGTGCTAAAAACCCCACGAATTATCAGTAGGGATCCCAGTGTATTTTGTGTACCTACGGATCATACATATAGAATTAGCAACAAATAACAGACAGGAACAAGCGGATTGCTTCAAGTGGAAGGATGAGACGCGAATGTAACCTTCAACACGTTGAGTCCTGTATTAATTCCTGGTATAAAATATATAATAGCAGAGTACTGATGCGTATTCTTGTTACGAGACATTATATCACTATGCTGCTCAGAGCAAGATGAAATTGCCCTGTTAGTCCACAGTCGCCCAAATGAATAAGCGCCATTCGTTATTTTGTGTGCGCGGTGTGTGTGTGTGTGTGTGCAGGGGAAAGGGGATGATGGGGGTTTAGTGAAAATTAAAATGAATGTGTGAGCTCGTGTTGGGGGTTGCAATGAAAACATATTGGCTGACTTACATTAGCAATGTAGTTTATTTTCACACATTTTAATAGCTGACTCGAACATTAAAAACCAGACCAGAACACATGCATGCTCTTTAGGTTAGCATTGGCGGTGGTTTGAACTCTTAAGATGTCAGTGCATCTCGAGACAGAAATTCGTAATACAGTGATCTTCAAACAGTCTATTTTTAATTACCAAATTTGGCATTGTACCCAAACGGCTTGAAATATGTGGTGATATTTAAAGTAGTTATGTTCTAAAGTGAGCCATTCCCGTTGTGTTGCATACAATTATACGGATAGGTAGAGTGAGTCAAACACAACTTGTGAATATATTATTTTATTTACTTACTTATTTACTCCATGGAGCAGAGTCCTTCTCGAGAAGCTAACCGGTTTACAGATAGTCAAGAAATTCCCCGCATTTTCTGGAACCCGAAGGTTCATCAACGCCTTCACAAGTGCCCGCCACCTGTCCCTATCCTGAGCCAGCTCGATCCAGTCCAAACCCCCACATCCCACTTCCTGAAGATCCAACTTAATATTATCCTCCCATCTACGTCTGGGTCTCCCAAGTGGAATATTATGAACATCACTACAATTATAAGGACAGGTAGAGTGAGTCAAACACAACTTGTGAATATATTATTTTGTTTACAAGGTGTAGCTTAGAAGTGGCTACATGTTTCGGCCTTCTTTTCTAAGCCATCATCAGATCGTATCGCCTAGAAAAGAAGGTCGAAACATGTAGTAGTCACTTCTGAGTTACACCATGTAAATAAAATACTATATTCACAAGTTGTGTTTGACTCACTCTACCTGTCCTTATAATTGTAGTGATGTTCATAATATTCCACTTGGGAGACCTAGACGTAGATGGGAGGATAATATTAAGTTGGATCCTCAGGAAGTGCGATTGGGGGTTTGGACTGGATCGAGCTTGCTCAGGATAGGGACAGGTGGCGGACACTTGTGAATGCGTTGATGAACCTTCGGGTTCCAGAAAATGCGGGGAATTTCTTGACTATCTGAAAACCGGTTAGCTTATCAAGAAGGACTCTGCTGTATGGAGTAAGTAAGTAAATAATGTTCATAATATTAAATAAATAATTAGGTTATGTAAATTATTTCCCATGAAATGAGCATACCCAAAGTACAGAATGTTTGCCACTTCGTACGATTTACCTCACGAACAACTGCTGGTTGTGCAACCCTCAGGTCTCATCCACATCAGAAGAATACGCCTTTTGAAGATATTGTGATCAATTCTGGTGCAACACGAGTCTTCCACCGTGTTTGTCGAATATCATGTTTTATATGTTTTGAGAATGAAGCTTGTGTGACGCAAATGTTCTCTTGTCAGCAATTGCCAGCCAAAGCTCAGTGTTCATTCACCTGTCTTTATATACGCACGTGAGATCGTGCGATGTGCGTTTGTTTCGTTCATTTACTGAATTTCGCCATTGGTAATATTTTCTCTCCTTCTCTCAGCCTTTGTTGTTTAATGTCAAATCCCATTATTCTTGGTGCACGAATTATGAGAAGTCCTGAATATCAATATTTCATCATTCACGTGCCATTTGTTTATTCAACAGTCTGAACTTTTACCATCTTGCCCTTTGTTCCGTAGTTGCCACGGTCTTGAATGAAATATTTGAAGCAATTTCGATATTATTAATAGTGAGTTGCGTCGTGACGTCATCTCGATAATTTTGGATATTCTGGGTTTCCCACTTGTTTCTCTTTTATAAACGTCAGCACTTTCAATTAAAGATACTACATAGTACCTCCCATGAATTTACGATCCGCGTCAAATTCGTGCTTCATAAGGGGCTGTACCGGTCTATGAACTCAGTTCGATGAGGCATTAGGACTGTCACAGTATAGGCCTACATCAGAAGAGACGCCGGATGTATAATATAATATAATACGATATATGTTCAATTCCACATATGCTTTTTTGGAAAATTTCTGTAAGTAAAACAACTTTGAGTGCTGCTGCCTTCGCTGCCGATGATGATGATGATGATTATGATGATGATTGTGATTATCGTGATTATAACGTGCGTGTATACGTTTCGGTCGTGTAGTAATTTCATAGCAACCGTTAAGTACCGATACACCAGTGCGTGCGTGTACGCGTCGGATCAGGGACGCTTGTTGCGTGAGATACGCATATCTGACCAACGAGGTGAATTTGTCCGGTGTGTTATGTGCGCTTGGCTGTGTATGAAAAATTTATGTGCAGATCTTTGCCGTGAAAATCAGATTCACTGTGCGTTATGAGTTGCGTTTTGATACATTTCAACTAGGAATAATAATTATATGTAGGTCTTACATTTTGAATTAACCTTACCTCTGATAAGGAACTCCGTAAAATCGATATGTCCGTTTCCACCTCTGAGGAACATGAAAAAAGTCTTAAACATTTCGAGTGTCATTCTGGCTGGCTGACTATGGTGGCAATGTATGAGCACAGTGACGTCGCCTCCACATGAACTGAATAAAGCGAACTCATAGTAGTCCAGAAGGTTGTTCAAATTATAAACCGCAGCATTTTGGGACGTTGTTTTGTGCATTGAAACGGCAAAAACAGTGTATTCCGTCCTTCTGGATTATGACTGCGTCTGACTGGGTGAGCGGTTCCTGGAGTTTTCATCCTAAGCCGTCAAACGTCCCAAGAACAATGCACTTCTACCGTTGAAACGTCATTATAAACACTTACCCGATGATGCAGGCGTCATATCCCAGTCGAATGGAGTCCTCAGCTACACTGCCTCAAAATCCATAACACTTGCAACGAAAAACCGTCACTGTAAACATCGGCCTTTGGCGCCTCAAGTTTGATATATGAACCAATTAATTTTGGAGGATACAAGTCAGTTGTCAACCCACCTGAAGGAATGTGTTTACAAACTGCTGATACCAGCGTTAAAGGTTATGTTTTGACAACAGTGAATTACGGTCAGCAGTCAAAGAATTGTCAATATGCCTTTACGCAGCGCACTGCGCGTCTCTTCGTGGATTGTAGCATGCGCTCAGAATTTCCTTAACGTTACGTATGAACTTGTATTCGTTTCCACACTCTCCTGTAATAAAGAGATGCAAGATTGTTAGGAAAACAACTTCTTATATTAATATTTCGAGCTAAGAAGTGAGAGGCAGTTTAGAAAACTGTACAGTGTTGTGTGTCACCTTACTGCTGACTGATCACCTAACGTTATTACGCTGATCACAAAACGAGTGTAATTTGGGCGGGAGGGGGGGAGGGGGCGTGTTGCACGTACCCTTGATAGGAGCGAAGCATAGGTTACAGCACTTAGGTCACATCACAAAGGAAGGGGACTAAAGGGGAATGAGGGTTGTTTGACCGTGCATCTTCCTCATGAAATAATGTGAAATGCCAACTTGATGCAACAAGGTAATTTTATTGATGTATTCTTAGCTCGACATGTTTCGGGTACATACGTCCATCATCAGGAGCATTATATGTTGAGTTGCAGCATATGGTTTTCTGCACCGAGTTTTTGGATAGGTGGTGGTCTTGACAGCCGCTGCGTAGGTCGTGTGTACGGTGCGGATGGTGCCGTGCGATTTGCAAGGCAACATCCGCACCGTACACACGACCTACGCAGCGGCTCTCAAGACCACAACCCATCCAAAAACTCGGTACAGAAAACCATATGCTGCAACTCAACATCGAATGCTCCTGATGATGGGCATATGTACCCGAAACATGTCGAGCTAAGAATATATTAATAAATTTACCTTGTTGCATCAAGTTGGCATTTCAAGTTATTTCATGAAGGGGCCTAAATTACTATCAGACCTAGTCGCAAATACGAGGGCAATATTACATGGATCTCTAGGATTCAGGTGGCTTAGGGTGGCATGATGTATGCGGGCTTCTGTTGTACGTTAATGAGTGGGGGGAGGGGTGGTGGGTGATGGTGTTTTGTAACAGCAGGACTTTGTGAACCTGCTATAAGGTTTTCAAGAAAGAATCCTTGCGTTGAACTCAGTCATATGCTTTTTCGTTAGTTCTTTGTCAGTTATTTAATTTGTTAGTTCGTTATGTGTTTAACCTTTTAAAGCCTACCTGTTACTTTACGTACCATCAGGTTTAACATCCACGATTTATACATCTTGATCACATTGCCATTACGTGTTACGCGTTGATCTCAGAACAAGCAGCAACCTTTTCCTTATACAGACATTCACAGACTGGATTTTATAACTAAGGCGGAGAGTGTTTACAGCGCGGTACGGACTGAATCCTTATATAACACAGATACGGTTTGTCTATAAAAGGTTAAATGGTAATTGAAATCTACCAAGCTCGAGAATTAATAGCCTGGCCATCTTAATAGTTAATTTGTCCCGTGGTTGTTTGGTTGGTTATTTACTCATGTGCCTAAATAACTAGAGGGGACCGTGGTGGCACAGCGGTTAAGGTGCTATGCTACAAATCGGAAGGTCGCTGGTTCGATCCCAGCTGGTGTCATTGGAATCATTCATTGACATTAAATCCTTCCGATCGCACTATGGCTCTGGGGTCGACTCAGCCTCTAACAGAAATGAGTACCAGGTGCATTTCCTGGGGGTAAAAGCGGCCGGTGTGTAAGGCTGACAACCTTACCACTATCCTGTGCCGTTGTCATGAAATCTGGGAACCTTAACTTGCTGGTACCCTCTGGGCCACTCCAGGTCTGTAACGGGACTGTTTTACCTTTACCTTGCCTAGTAGCTTGCGTGATTTCAGGCTTCCGCAGTGGTGTATGTGAGATCTACGCTCTTTTGGGATTTCATTCAGTGTAGAATGGTAGTTTGTTACCGACGTTTCGGCACAACATATCGGTCTCATCTTAAAGGATCGAGCTTGACCTTTGAATATGAGGCCAGTAGGTTGTTCCGAAACGTCTATAAACTATCATTCTAAGCTGCGTAAAATCCTAAAAGAGCGCAGATTTCATATTTGCTAGTTTGTTCATATTTTGGTTACCTATCTGTTTAGTTTATTGGTTGGCGAATTTGTTTTCATCGGTTTGTTAATTGCTGGAATATTTACATAGCGCAGTTGTTAGGCACTGTCACTTTGTATGCACGTCAGTCATTTGCTTTGTTTGTTGTGTCCGGCAAGACTTCAACTGAGTGTCTGGAGTTTCTATTTGGTTATTTCTTGTCGCAGAGCGGCTCGCTGACACCGAACGTGACTGTACCGGCAGCGGACAGTGAGTTGGGGCAGCACTTGCTGCTGATGTAAGGCACCACGACCTTGCGTGTGGACTCATAAGCTGCCGTAGATCCATAACGTAAAAATATAGTAATTATTTCTAGTTTCATAACACCGACGGTAATGGCGCAGGGTCTAGCACAGTGCAGCTACAGCACCGACAATATCTGTTCGTCACGTTTGATAGTCTGGAGACTAACATAAAAAAGCATCTTTTTTGAAACAGTGTGTATGTATTGCATTTTGTCTGCAGACTTCACAACATGTTATTCTATTTATTTAATTAGTACACCAACTGATGCACATATATAAAAGTTTCACATTAAAACACTAAAATTGCTCCGACATGTTTCGATCCTAAGATCATCCTCAGGGAGCTACACTTTCCTTGCTAAAGTCACAATTAAAAATAG